>TARA_R110001592_G_scaffold325782_4_pt1 | contig 290789 bp, 246 predicted proteins | sample TARA_R110001592 | Tara Oceans TARA_R110001592 (sample SAMEA4398387) | marine metagenome | biome: Polar Biome; feature: [SRF] surface water layer (ENVO:00010504); material: water (ENVO:00002006), including particulate matter (ENVO:01000060) such as... | depth 5 m
GCATCGGTAATAATTGCATAATGCCAGCCTTCAGCCAAATTATTCAGTGGGTTTTGTATTTCCGATTGATACCAAACAGAATACGGTGCAATTCCTCCAAACGGAGTGTACATGACTGAACCAGTAGAATCGCCATTGCACGCAACATCAGTTACTGTTTTCGAAAACCCTAATGTATCAGTAGAAGTAACCCAAACGGTATCTTTAAACGACATCCCAAAATCATCTACCACTTGAACGATGTATCTGCCAGGGGCCAAATTGTTGATGGTATCCGTGTGTTCGCCATTATCCCAATTGATAACAAATGGAGCTGTACCGCCAAATATTTCTACCCACGCAGACCCTGTGCTATCGTTGTAACATTTACTTGGAGTAGCGGTAGCAAACCCTTCCACTTCAGGAACATCTGCAGGTATAAGTAAAGCCCCACTAGCAGGATATCCGTATGAATCGTCGTAGCCAAAACCATACACATAGGTTACAAACAAACTATCTCCTGTAATTCTATGTTTACCGGCAGCACTTTGAAGGCGAGCATAGTAATAGTCAGTACCCGGAATTTGAGTGAATTTACTAGCGTGCAGTTTATTGCCATCAATTGCTATTCTTCCTTTCTCACTTCGTTTGATGACAGAAATGTAATGCACACCAATGTTAAATCCTGCTGTATTGGCATAACTGAATACGTTTGCCCATTGATTTTCGGAAATGATGTTGGTATAAAACGGATCTGTCATGGAGATTGGCAAACACTGACCCCCAGTACACATTTGCGCGACAACGGCTGGCTGACTTGTTTCTACAACCATTCCACCTTGAAATGCAATGTCTTTGTATTTGTTAGCCGCTACATAAAATGATTGATTGACATCCCCTTTAATGTTGACCTGAATACTATCGTTGTTTGGGTTGAATATTTGCAGATAATCATTCCCCGGTTTGTATTCAAAATCAACGGTAATGAAACGTTTTCCTAAAGTACTGATGGGCTGTGTCTGTTCCAAAAGATGATCGCATGCCTGACAACCCAATTTGGATTGAGATGGAATCATGGCACATTGCGCTCCACTGATTACTGCCACTCGCTTATCGGATAACACATGGGTACCCGTTAATTCATAGGTTTTAGTGGATAGACCTAATGCATAATCCACTCTACCTTTCACCAAGAAATTTTCGCCTTCGTTCAATGTCACACGAATGGTATCTCCTGCTTCATGCAACATGGTTGGAACTGGGGAAACAATTTTCACTTCGGTATTGTTCTCGGTAGCTACAACAACAAACTCCGATGGTGCGTCTGTGTACAAACCTCCTGTAGCTGCAGCGCCCGGCAAAAAAGTTCCTTCAGGAGAAATTACTTTGTATTCGTATCCTAAAGACCGTTTTGGTATGGATAAAAAAGCATCGGTACTTTGGTATTGAGTACTCATACCATAGACGGTAACAGCTTCATCGGCTTTCACAAAGTAAGACGTTGGTTTTACGACTTCAGAGGTGTCATTGGCAATCAATTCTTGAAGAATGTTGACCGGTATTTCAAGCGTATACAAATCTTTTGAAGACACATAAAAACTTCGTGTCCAGCCTAACAATGGAAAGGATACAGTAACATTTGCCCCATTAGGAGATGTAATGTACAAGTACTGTTTTAAGGTCGGACCATTGTTGTAGTTAGCCATAAAGGCACCCCAAAATTCTTTCCCATTAAAATCCAATCCTGTAAAATCAGCGTCTTTTACCCATATCAATTTATGTAAGGTATCGTTGCTATGATTTAAGTCGTTGGCGTTGTTTATCCAGAGTTTGAACTCATTAAAACCTATAGGATTGGCAAATAAATCTTGCTGAAATTGATGTTTATAGTAATGACCTGGTTGTAAATCGAGATTGAATATAGTATCCGAAACAATAGGATCATTCATCCATTGATATTCCAACACCAATGTATCTACCACATTGCAACTCAAATTTTGAACGGTAAGATCAACTGGGTATGACAATCCAGACTCTAGTACTTCTTCTGGCTCGATAGAGCTAACAACTCCAATGTCGGTTTTAGACCCTGGAAGAATTCTAAAATGGGCGATGGGTCTGTCCAAATACAACATGCCATTGCCAGATCCAGGATCGTCGCAAACAGAATTACCAGAGTTATTCCACTCGTGCCAACTCGCCATTTCCAAACCAAAAGGTGGAGCAACGGCAACCTTAGCATTTAGTGAGAAATCATCAGCCGGATTGGTAACACAAACTTCTACCGCCAAATTTTTTGTGCCATCCCAACAATAAGCATCGGCAAAATTATGCCAATTCAAACCTGGACTTTCTACATACGTAGGCGTATAATACACTATTGTTGCACCAGACATATCCGGATCGGACGGCATTACATTCCAGTCTACTTCTTTAAATCTTATTGTAAATTTTCTTAGTGGTGATCTTTGTGCGCTTGCAACATCCCAACCAATTCCAAATATTCCTTTGGATTCAATTTCTCCATCAACAAAACCAAATTCAGAAGCTCGATACAAATACACCGAACGATAATCTGCAGCTAAATTGGCATAAGGAAGCGGATATGTTGATGTTAGTTTTATACCGACACCAATACCCGTACCTACGGGAACTCCAATGGGAACGCCTGGTACTTGCGCATGACCGTCCACCTTAAGAAATAAGGCAAACAGCAGTACTAGTAAGACTTTGGTACTTTGTAACATGGCAGGCAATTCTTTACTTTGAGGGACCTTCAATGTACAAAAATAATACTATTATCTAACTATATTACAAGGCCTTACGGAGTCTAGCAACTGGAATATTGAGTTGTTCACGGTATTTTGCCACTGTACGACGGGCAATATTAAACCCTTCAGAATCCAACAAAGCGCGTAATTTCTCGTCTCCGAGGGGTTTACGCTTATCTTCAGCATCGATTATATCCTTGAGAACTTTCTTTACTTTTTTGCTCGAAATCTCTTCCCCATCGTTGTTGGTAATGGATTCTGAGAAAAAACTTTTTAAAAGAAAAACACCATAATCTGTTTGCACATATTTACTGCTTGCAACACGCGAAATAGTAGAAATATCTCTATCCACTTTCTCTGCAATATCTTTCAATATCATAGGCTTTAATTGAGCCGTATCGCCTGTCATAAAAAAGTCGTATTGCTTTTCCATAATGGCGCGCATGGTGTTTTCTAGAGTTTTGTGTCTATTGTATAAGTTTTCAATAAACGTTTCTGCGGAACGCAATTTGTTTTTAACGTAGCCTACGGTTTCAGCATCGTGTTTTCCAACCATGCTTTCTTCAGCTAGTTTTCTGTAGGCATTGCTTACTCTAACGGGTGGAATACCATAGGTATTAAGCGTTAATTGCAATTCATCATCACGAAAAACAACTTCAAAATCTGGAATAACTTCCTGAACTCTATGGTGTACATCGCTGCTGCTATTTCCTGGTTTTGGATTGAGTTTATTGATGTATTCCAAAGCCAATTTCAATTCATCTTCGGTGATTTCCAAAGACGAAAGAATCTTCTTGTAGCGTTTATTAGTGAAGGATTCGAAATGATCTCGAACGATCAAATAAGCATTCACAAATACATCCGATTCGTCGCTATTTTTTCTATCCAACTGCAGTAAAAGGCATTCTTGTAGAGTACGTGCACCAACACCTGCAGGTTCGAGTTTCTGAACTTTTTTAAGAGCGTTTTCTAAGGTTTCTTTATCGGTATATATTCCTAATGTAAATGCAAAATCATCTACAACCGCAGAAATATCGCGACGTAAATAACCATTATCGTCTAGATATCCCAACAAGGTTTCACAAAAAAAACGTTCGTCTTCATCGATGTCTATAAACGGTAATTGTTGATACAGCAAATCGTGAAAACTCAAGCGCTCTTTCTGAGGAATAAAATCAAATTCCTCATTTCGGTAAGAGTCACGTCCTTCAAACGATCCATCATCATCGGGTAATAGTTCGTTTAAATCTACTTCCTTCTCCGATTCAGTTCGAGTATCTTCCTCAAAATCTTCGGCAGAATTTTCAAATTCTTCTTCGTTGTTATCCCCTTCTTCAAGCGCCGGATTCTCTACCAATTCTTCCTTAATGTGCTGTTCAAGTTCAGCCAAAGGAACTTGAATCAGTTTCATCAACTGAATTTGTTGCGGAGAAAAACTATGCGATAGCTTTTGCTGTATGCTGGGTTTTAACATGGCCGATATTTCGCTTTTAAAATACTAAAATTCGGCTGTCTTTGGCGCGCGAGGGAAAGGTATTACGTCGCGAATGTTGGTCATACCTGTAACGAACAAGATAAGACGCTCAAGACCAAGACCAAAACCTGCGTGTGGACAAGTACCAAATTGGCGTGTTTCCAAATACCACCAAACGTGCTCTTCTGGAATATTGAAATCGGCAATTTTACTTTTAAGCACATCCAAACGCTCTTCACGCTGAGATCCACCAATGATTTCGCCTATACCTGGAAACAATACATCCATAGCGGCAACGGTTTTGTCGTCGTCGTTTTTGCGCATATAAAATGCTTTAATCCCGCTTGGATAATCGCGAATGATAACAGGTTTAGCAAAATGTTTTTCTACTAAATAACGCTCGTGTTCACTAGATAGATCTATACCCCAAGAAACCTCGTATTGGAATTTCTTCTTTTTATGAGGTTTAGAATTCAATAATATATCAATAGCCTCTGTATAAGTAATACGCTCAAAAGGATTGTTGACTACAAACTCTAGTTTTTCAATCAATCCCATTGGTTGACGTTCTGCTTGAGGTTTTACTTTATCCTCATCGGCTTGTCTTTTATCCAAAAACTCCAAATCGCTTTTGCAGTTATCCAATACATATTTGATTACGTACTGCATAAACTCTTCAGCTAAATCTTGGTTATCGTTTATGTCTGCAAAAGCTACTTCTGGCTCAATCATCCAGAATTCAGCTAAGTGACGCGTAGTATTTGAATTTTCGGCACGGAAAGTTGGTCCAAAAGTGTAAACCTTACCTAAACCTGTCGCTCCCAATTCTGCTTCTAGTTGACCGGATACAGTAAGATTGGTTTCCTTCCCAAAAAAATCTTCTTTGAAATCAATATCTCCATCTTCTGTTAATGGAGGATTTTTTCTATCCAAAGTACTTACGGCAAACATTTCGCCAGCTCCTTCAGCATCACTACCCGTAATAATTGGCGTGTGCAATGAATAAAAACCGTTGTTATTGAAGTAGTTGTGAATTGCAAAACTTACCGCATGACGTATACGGAATACCGCAGAAAAAGTTGATGTACGGAAACGCAAGTGAGCTTTTTCGCGCAAAAATTCTAGACTGTGTTTTTTTGGTTGCAAAGGGTATTCTGTAGGATCAGCTTTACCTAATACCTCTATGCTTTTAGCTGCTATTTCGTATGCTTGACCAGAACCTTGAGAAGCTACCAATTCGCCGCTTACTTTTAAGCATGCACCTGTATTTACATCGGCCAATAATGCTTCACTAAAGCTATCAGCTTCGGCTACTACTTGAATATTTTCTATGCAAGAGCCATCATTCAAACTAATAAACGATACGTTTTTACTGCCTCTTTTTGTTCTTACCCATCCTTGAACGTGAACTTCTGCTTTGGCTTCTGAACTGTTCAATAAACTTTTTATACTTCCAAATAACATGCTACTGGTCTTATATATGAGTGCAAAAAAAAGCTTTTATATGCATACAGCAATCGCTATTGAGAAACTTCTCGTCGTTAACAAAATGTAAACTCAGGAAACTTTAAACACAGAAAACGTTTCCGATGGAAAAATACATTACTTTTGCACTGTGAAAAACATGGATTCCGACAAACTCATTTTGGTTTACGAACTGTTTATGCAGTACGGCATAAAAAGCCTTACGATGGACGATGTTGCTAGAAAACTGAGGATTTCGAAGAAAACATTGTACACAATGGTGAAAGACAAAGGCGATTTGGTTTCCCAGTGCATCAACCATTTCATCAACGACACGACTTGTTTTATACAAGACAAAGCTTCGCCTACTGAAAATGCAATTGATCAGTTAACAACCATAACCAAACATGTACTAACACAGATGAATAATTTTCATCCTAGTGTAATGTACGATTTAGAAAAATTTCATCCTGAGAGCCTTGCTATTATTGACGAATTCAAGAGCAAAGTAATTTATAACATACTGCTAGTTAACCTAGAAAAAGGCATTGAACAGGGATTATACAGAGAGAATTTGAACAAAAGTTTGATACTAAATTTATACTTTACGGTTGTAGACAGCATCATGCTCAATCAATTTAAATACAAGCTCAACAATGAGATGTCTTTTAAGGAAGCCTACATAGAGTTCCTAAGATATCATGTTAGAGGCATTGCCTCAGAAAAAGGAATTACCCATTTATCAAAAACCATAAACCACATCAACTAATGCGAAGCATACTATTAGTAGCCTCCTTAATAATAGGGAGCGTAGGAGTCGCCCAACAAAGTTTTTCATTGCAACAAGCAATGGAATATGCTGCAATACATTCGTATAAAACCCAACTTTCAGAACAAGAAGTACTTTCTGCAAAAGCTAAGGTTAACGAAACTATTGGTAGTGGTTTACCACAAATCAATGCCAATGGTTCGTATCAAAACTTCATCAAACAGCCAGTTCAAATTGTACCAGCTGAGTTTTTTGGTGGCAATGAAGGTGAATTTGAGTCAGTTGTTTTCGGTACAAAACAAAATTTATCGGCCGATATAACCGCAACACAATTGATCTTCGACGGATCTTATTTAGTGGGTTTAAAAGCTGCACAACAGGTTACCAAGTTTTTTGAACTTCAAAAAGAAAAGAGCGTCAACGATGTAAAAAAAGAAGTGGCTGACGCATACTTCATGGCCTTAGTGGCAAGCCGAAGCAACGACATTTTGAAAGAAAGCTTAGATGTTTTTAAAAAGCTAAAACAAGATCGTAGAGCGATGTACGAAGAAGGCTTTGCCTCTGAAACTGATGCCGATCAGATGGACATTAATTACAACAACTTAAAAGCCAATGTTGAATACACAACCGTGCAAATGAACATTGCAATAATGTTGTTAAAATTCAGAATGGGTATTAAACAAGATCAAGAAATAATTTTAACCGACCCACTAGACAATTACACGAAAAGTTTGCCCGTAACGCAAAATGATGTCAACCTAAAGAACACGGTAGATTTTCAATTAGCTGCGCACAATATCACCTTACAAAACTTAAATAGAAAAGCATTACAAGCACAGTATCTACCTAGTTTGAATGGTTTTTTCACACACCAACAACAATCGTTTGCCAATGAATTCAACTTCTTTGGTTCGGAAGCTGAATATTATCCATCTACGCTTTTTGGTATCAATATCAAGATTCCGATTTTTAGCAGTTTGAACAAACACTACAAAATCAAACAAGCAAAGATTGAAGAATTCAAATCGAAGATTACAACATTACAAGTACGAGAAGGTTTGATTTTGGATTACAAAAACGCTGAAGCTAATTTGATTTACAACTTCAATAATTTCAAAAACCAAGAAGCCAATTTAGAATTAGCAAAACGCATTCAGAAAAAAACACTCATAAAATTTGAAGAAGGTATGGCTAGCAGTTTTGAAGTATCGCAAAGCGAAAGCCAATTTTTAGATGCACAAAACACATACACACAAGCTACACTCAATTATTTACAGTCAATCGCCAAACTAAAACAAGTTACCAACCAATTTTAATAGCGTCAAATCCATGAGAAATTACATCATAGCATCCATAGGAATAGTAAGCATTAGTTTTTTCACCGCCTGCACATCTACTGAAGGCGACACAAGTAATGCCGATTTAACCAGTCTCGAACAAACTCGCGATAGTTTAAGAAGTGTGGCGTCAGAATTAAGCACAAAAATACTTGCCTTAGAAGCCAACATCACCGCTAAAAAAGAATCATTAGGCCTTACCAAAGTTTTCCAAGTAAAAACAGTTACGCTTCAACCAGATACATTTGAGCATTACATCAAGATTCAAGGAAATGTAACGGCAGACAAAAGCATCATGCTGAATGCTGAAAGTTCTGGATCGGTAAGACAGATACATGTTGCAGAAGGAGCATATGTAAATGCTGGCCAAATTCTTATCTCACTCGACACCGATATTCTTAACAACTCTATGAAAGAGTTGGAAACAGGATACGATTTGGCAAAAGTCATTTTCGAGAAACAAGAAAAACTATGGAAACAAAATATCGGTTCTGAGATAGAGTTTTTGCAAGCCAAAAACAGAAAAGAAAGTTTAGAGACACAATTAGCTACGCTGAAATCTCAAAAAGAAAAAAGCACCATACGAGCTCCATTTGCAGGAACAGTAGATGCTATCACACCAAAAATCGGTGAATCGCTTTCGCCAGGAATGCCTGTAATTCGCTTAATCAATAGTCGTGTGGTAAAAATCGAATCGGAAATTTCTGAACGCTACGTTGGCGCCATCAAGAAAGGCTCTAAACTTTTGGTTACAACACCACAAAGTACTGAACCAATGGAGATGAAACTAGACTACATCGGTAGCTACATTAACCCAGCCAATAGAACTTTCAAAGTTTCGTCTAAAGTTAATAACCGATCAGGAAATTTACTGCCAAACATGGTAGCCGATATGGCCATTCGCGACTACGTTAATACCAACGCTGTAATTGTGCCAAACAAAGCCATCTTAGAAGATTTGAATGGTGAATTTTATGTATACACCGTAAAACAAGCAGGCGATATTCAGAAGGTAGATCGTAAGTCCATCACTTTAGGAAAAAGCTTCGAAGGCATTACAGAAATTACGTCAGGATTAACTGGAACTGAAACATTGATTACCGAAGGTGCTAAAAGTGTAAACCCTGGTGATGTAATATCTGTAATGAAATAATAAGCCTACAAAATGAACGAATTCAAAACACACAAAGAGTTTGGATTATCCACTCTCTCGATCAACAATCGACGTACCGTTTTTATACTGGCTTTCATTATTTTCCTAGCCGGATTGGTATCGTATAAAAACCTTCCAAAGGAAAATTTTCCTGAGGTATCTATACCTACTATTTATGTAGGAACACCTTATCCAGGTAACTCACCAAAAGTTATTGAAGATCAAATAACCAGACTTTTAGAGAAAGAGATTTCAACGATAGAAGGTTTGGATAAATTGAACTCTACTTCCATACAAGGCTATTCTACTATCATTGCAGAGTTTGATTTTGATGTAGAATCGAGCAAAGCTTTGCAAAAAGTAAAAGATGCCGTAGATAAGGCAAAGTCTGATAAAGATTTCCCAACAGATTTACCTGCCGATCCGAACGTATTTGAAATGAATTTTTCGGAGTTCCCAATCATGAACATCAATTTGAGCGGAAACTACAGCATAGACCAGCTTAAGGAATACGGTGAATTGTTGGAAGATGAAATAGAAAACTTACCCGAAATAAACAAAGTTGAAATACGCGGTGTTCAGGAAAAAGAGTTAGAAATTGCCTTGAATCCAAACCTTGCACAGGCAATGGAAATAAGCCTTGGTGATATTGAAAATGCCATCATGCGAGAAAACATTACCATGTCAGGTGGTGAGCTTTTGGTTGACGATTTCAGAAGAACCATTCGTGTTGAAGGTGAATTCAAATCGGCTGATGAAGTTGCCGACATCATTGTTAAGCGAGAAAAAGGCAATTTGGTTTACCTAAAAGACATAGCAACTGTCCGTTTCGGTGACAAAGAAACAGAGAGTTATGCACGTGAATACACCAAGCCCGTAGTGATGTTGGATATTGTAAAACGTTCAGGTAAAAACTTACTTGATGCGTCAGACAAAATCAACGAAATTGTTCTTGAAGCAAAGGAAAATTACCTTCCTAAAAATTTAGAAATCACCATTACAAACGATCAGTCAATTGCCACAAGAGATCAGGTTTCTAACCTAGAGAACAGCATCATCTTCGGTATTATTTTAGTGGTATTGGTATTGCTTTTCTTCCTTGGTTTAAGAAACGCCTTATTTGTTGGTGTAGCAATTCCTTTGAGCATGTTCATGGCATTCAGTATTCTAAGTGCCTTAGGATTTACCTTGAACGTAATGGTACTTTTCGCCTTGGTTTTGGCTTTAGGTATGTTGGTGGACAATGGAATTGTGGTAGTAGAAAACATTTACCGTTTGATGCAAGAAGGCTACAATGCTACCGAAGCCGCTAAAAAAGGTGTTGGTGAAGTAGCCGTACCTATTATAGCATCTACTGCTACTACACTAGCTGTATTTTTCCCGCTAGCTGTTTGGCCAGGTATGATTGGGCAATTCATGAAATTCCTCCCCTTTACTCTTATCATTGTTTTAGGATCGTCGCTATTTGTTGCTTTGGTTATTAATCCAGTATTGACAGCAGCTTACATGAAACTCGAGGAAAAAGACAAAAACAGAAAAGTTATTGTTCGTTTCGCTCTAGCTGCTCTAATAATTGGCGTTGTATTGAATTTCGCAGGCATACATATCGTAGCAAATATTTTCATGTTTCCCGGCATCATAACGCTACTAAACATCTTTGCTTTCAAACCAGGAGCCAAAAATTTTCAGGAGAAATTCCTTCCTGTACTAGAGAATAAATACAACAACTTTTTAGTAAAAGCACTTAAAGGAAAAAATCCACGCAAACTTTTTGGTGGGACTATATTATTGCTTTTGTTCTCTTTCCTTTTACTCGGCTTGTTTACGCCTCAGGTTTTGTTCTTTCCTGAAAACGAACCCAATTATGTGAATGTTTTCATATCCACTCCAATTGGAACCGATATTGAAAAAACCAACATGTACACCAAGCAAGCCGAAGAAAGAGTGCTTGAAGTTGTAAATCGATACAACTATACAACTGAAATTGATGGTGTAGAGCATACCAGCAACAAGATTGTAAACTCGGTTATAGCACAGGTTGGTCAAGGAGCAAAAGATCCTAACGAAGGGCCTGCAATGGGAACAACTCCAAACAAAGGGCGTATAACAGTATCTTTTGTGGAATTCAAGTTACGTCACGGCATATTGAGTACGTCTGTTTTAGAAGAAATAAGAGAAAATCTTAAAGACAGATTCCCGGCAGATGTTCAAATTACAGTAGCTAAAAACTCAGCTGGACCTCCAACCGAACCTCCAATCAACATTGAAATTCAAGGAAAAGACTACGAAGAAATTGTTCAGCTAGCAGGTGAAATAAAAACCTTCATCAACCGAGCCGCTATTCCTGGAGTAGAAGAGTTGAAACTCGATGTTGAAATAGGAAAACCAGAACTTCCTATCATCATCGATAGAGAAAAAGTTAGAGCGTTCAATCTATCTACCTATCAGGTTGCCGATCAAATACGAACAGCTCTTTTCGGAAAAGAAATTAGCACCTTTAAAGAAGGCGAAGATGATTATGCCATCAACTTACGTTATGGAACTGAGTACCGATATGATTTGCAATCATTGTTGAATCAAAAAATCACATTCCGCGACGCAGCAACCGGTAAAATTGCTCAAATTCCAATTTCGTCTTTGATCGAAGAACCGAAGCAATCAAGTACTTACTCTGCTGTAAAACGTAAAGATCAAACCCGTTTGATTACCATTGTTTCAAATGTATTAGAAGGTTACAACCCCAATGAAGTAGTAGATCAAGTCAAAAATCATTTGAAAGGTTTCAATGCTGCAATTCCACAAGGGTATTCTTACGAATTCACTGGTCAGCAAGAAGAACAAGCCAAAGAAATGGCTTTCCTTTCTAAAGCATTGTTGATAGCTATTTTCTTGATATTCTTAATCTTGGTTAGCCAATTCAACTCATCTTCAACACCGGCTGTAATTGTTACGGCTGTTGGCCTTAGTCTAATTGGAGTACTCCTAGGGTTGGTTATTTTCCAAATGGACTTTGTTATCATCATGACCATGATTGGTATCATATCATTGGCAGGTATTGTGGTAAACAACGCCATTGTACTGATCGATTACACCAACCTAATCATGGAACGAAAAAGACGTGAACTAGCCTTGTCTGATGACGAACGTTTGCCAATGTCTGTAGTTGTAGACAGCATTGTAGAAGGCGGAAAAACCAGATTACGTCCTGTATTACTTACAGCCATAACAACCGTATTGGGATTAATTCCTTTAGCAATGGGTATCAACATCGACTTTTTTGGACTTATCACCGATTTAGACCCTAATTTCTACATAGGTGGAGACAACGTACTGTTCTTTGGACCAATGAGTTGGACCATTATTTTCGGTCTGAGTTTCGCGACATTCTTAACACTGGTCATAGTGCCTGTTATGTACCTCATACTCAACAAGGTAAAATATAGATTCAATTTAAAATGATTGAAAGCCCTCGGTAACGGGGGCTTTTTTTATTTTAGAGCAATCCAACCTTAGTTGTCATTGAATAATTATTCGCATCGATTAATAAAACGCTGTTTATCGGCAGGCATATTGGGACTACTCATTGTAGTTGTAGGCAGTATTGTTGTTGATCGCACTTTCGACTTCGGTGTTCCTGTATACGGTTTCATTCTTGGCTTTCTTACAGCCATTATTGAAATGTATATACTCAGACGTGTTAAAAACCAAAACCCAACCTTTATAGTTGGTTTCAGAGTTGTTCTATACATAGCCAACATTGCGCTTTGTTTAGGACTTATGCGCCTTACCTATTTCTTGGTTTTACCTGAAGAAAACATCACCGACTTTTCTACCAAATCATTTGGACTCAATCTTTCGCAGTCCATTATAATAAGCATTACCATTCTTTTTTACCTTCAATTAGAAGCTATAGTTGGTGTAGGTGTTTTTCATAATCTTTTATTAGGTCGATATCAACACCCTAAAAAAGAGTGGCGATATTTCATGTTTATGGACATCAACAATTCTACCCAACTTGTAGAATCGCTTGGCGACGACACTTATTTTTCTATGCTTAATGCATACTTACGTGACTTATCTAAACCCGTTTTCGAATCTGGCGCAAGCATTTATAAATACATGGGCGATGAAATAATGCTTACTTGGAAGGATAAGAAAACCTTTGAACCCGAAATAGCGTTAAAAGTATATACCGATTTCAAGCACATCATTGAAAGCAAAAGTGATTTTTACATGAAATCTTTTGGTGCTGTACCCACATTTAAAGCTGGCTTACATTACGGAGAAGTAATTACTGCAAAAGTGGGCGATTTGAAAAAAGAAATTGCTTACAATGGCGATGTACTCAACATTACGTCAAGAATTATGGATCGATGCAAAGAGTTCAAACAAGGCATCATTATGACGGAGGTTGTTTACAACAAAATGAGTGAGAAACCAAAAAATGTATTAGAGATCAGCAATCTTAATATTGAAGGAAAACGTGACCCCATCAATGTTTATGGCCTCAAATAAAACATATGCTCAATAAATGAGTTACATGTATTAAAAATTAACTTTGCCACGTATTATTCAACACCGAGTATGACATACACTGCAGGCCCTCTTCTTAAGGACATTAACATTCCCGCTGACCTAAAAAAATTAGATATCAGCCAATTGCCACAAATATGCGATGAGCTTAGGCAATACATAGTGGACATTGTTAGCGAAAATGGTGGTCACTTCGGTGCCAGTCTAGGTGTTGTTGAACTAACGGTTGCATTGCACTATGTACTCAACACTCCCGAAGATCAACTTGTATGGGATGTGGGGCATCAAGCTTACGGACACAAAATACTAACTGGTAGAAAAGATGTTTTTCATACCAATAGAAAATACAAAGGGCTTAGTGGCTTTCCTAAAAGAACAGAAAGCGAATACGATACATTCGGCGTAGGGCATTCTAGCACGTCAATTTCTGGTGCATTAGGTATGGCCGTAGCCAACAAGCTTCAAGGCAAAAACGACACCCAACACGTAGCCGTAATTGGTGATGGTGCCATGACGGCTGGTTTAGCCTTCGAAGGGCTGAATCATGGTGGTTCTTTAGACAGTAATTTAACGGTTGTTTTAAACGACAATTGCATGTCGATAGACCCCAACGTTGGCGCTTTAAAAGATTACCTAACCGACATTACAACTTCTCATGCGTACAATAAAGTAAAAGATGATATCTGGCACTTATTGGGTAAAATATCGAAGTTTGGTCCAAATGCTCAGGCAATTGCATCAAAAGTTGAAAACGCGATAAAAAGCAGTTTATTAAAACATTCAAATCTTTTCGAATCACTTCAGTTCAGATACTTTGGACCTATAGACGGACATGATGTAGTTCGAGTAACCAAAGTGCTTGAAGATTTAAAAGAAATACCAGGACCAAAAATTTTACATATAGTCACTAAAAAAGGTGGCGGATATGCCCCTGCAGAAGCAGGAAACCCTACCAAATGGCATGCGCCAGGACTTTTCAATAAAGATACAGGAGAGATAGTAAAAGTTGTAAAAAAAGGGCCTGAGCCTCCAAAATACCAAGATGTATTTGGCCACAGCATTGTAGAATTAGCAGAGAAAAACGAAAAAATTGTTGGCGTTACACCTGCAATGCCTTCAGGCTCATCGCTAAACATTATGATGGAAGCCATGCCCGATAGAGCATTTGATGTTGGTATCGCAGAACAGCACGCTGTTACATTTTCGGCAGGAATGGCTACACAAGGATTGATTCCTTTTTGCAATATCTACAGTTCGTTTATGCAGCGTGCATACGATCAAGTTATTCACGACGTTGCCATTCAAAAACTACCTGTTGTCTTTTGTTTAGATCGTGGTGGATTAGTTGGTGCCGATGGACCTACTCATCATGGAGCATATGATTTAGCTTATTTCAATTGCATCCCCAACATGGTGATTTCTGCACCTAGAAACGAAACTGAGTTGCGTAACTTAATGTACACAGGTTCGTTAGGTAAATACGGCCCATTCAGTATTCGTTACCCTCGTGGACAAGGTGTTATGCTCGATTGGAAAACACCATTCAAAGAAATAGCACCAGGAACAGGCGAAAAGCTAGTAACGGGAAGCGACATAGCCATTATAGGCTTAGGGCATCCAGTAAACTTTGCTTTAGAAGCAGCTGAAACTTTAATGGAAGAAGGTATTTCTGCAGCCGTATACGATTTACGTTACATGAAGCCTTTAGATGAAGCTATGCTCCATGAAATATTCTCTAAGTACAAAACCATCATCACAGTTGAAGATGGCTGTATTAAAGGTGGTATGGGCTCGGCAGTTATTGAGTTTATGAGCGACAATGGATACAATGCTACAATAAAAAGACTTGGTATTCCAGATCAATATATTGAGCATGGTTCTCAAGACGAACTACACAAAGAATGTGGTTACCACAAAGACGACATCATTGAAACGGCCAAAAAATTAGCTCAAACAATAGAAAAAGGAAATTTATCTGCAGGTTAATCTTTCAGATTAAATTTCATTCCGAAAACAAAGGCCCTTTCAACGTAGCCAAAATTTTGCTTAGCTCTTACTTCGTCGTGGATTTTTACATTCCACATATTGACGTATCCGGCACGTAAGTTTGTTTGAAAAAACAACAATTCCTTGTACAAATACAATCTCGGTTTTATCCCTATGTTGGTTGCTACACCCGCTAATCGAATACTCGGGTTTCTGTAAAAACGCCCCACAAATTCGCTATCTGTCCAAGGAGTACTTATTCCAAATCCGTATTCTATTGGCAATTCAAAAATTAATCGTTCTTTCCAAAAAGCCTTCTTATAAATGACTTTATCGATACTAAAGTGGATGTAGTTTAAACCATCAGTATGCTCTAAATGCAAGAAATTGTCATCAATAAAAATGGTGTCGTTATAGCTTCTAATGTATTTTGGTGTAGCAGTAGGTTCTGTTATTTCTCCTTCAACAAAATAATTACCTGGTTGCAAAACATACTTCATGTGATCCCAACCAAAACTGACATAATATCCATTTTGTAGTTCCGCTCCTACTCTAAAATCAAATTGAGGAATGGTAAACTTCAATGGATTCAAATATACGCTAGCATCAAATGGTGATGGAGAGTCTTTAGCATAGGCATCTCGAATAATAATATCTTCATTATCGCCTTTGATTTTGATATCCGCCTTCGTGTAAGCACTGCGATTGTAACCCCAATGAAAATAAACAGCCTTAATCTTTTTATCTTTTTTTTCTGTTTCCTGAGCATTCATAAAAAAAGGAGTGGTCAAGAAAACCAAGACGGCAATAACAAGTTTCAATTTCATAAGGAGTAAATTCTGGGCAAAGGTATTTGTTTTGATAAATAAGCTTATAAAAAAAGCCTTCTAACAGTGTGTTAAAAGGCTTTTATAAAATCAATTGTTTCGGAAAAAATTAGTTTTCCAATTCAAAGTCTTCTAAGAATTTAGTGGTGAAATCACCTTCTCTAAACTTTTTGTTCTTCATTAATTGAATGTGGAATGGTATAGTAGTTTTTACACCTTCTATCACATATTCACTCAATGCACGTTCCATTTTAGTCAAAGCTTCCTCACGAGTTTGAGCTACAGTAATCAGTTTCGAAATCATTGAATCGTAGTACGGAGGAATATTGTATCCTGCATATACGTGTGTATCGATACGAACACCGTGACCACCTGGCGCATGGTAATTGGTAATTTTACCTGGCGATGGACGAAAGTCATTGAATGGATCTTCAGCATTTATACGACACTGAATTGCATGCATTTGTGGGTAATAGTTTTTACCTGAGATCTTATCACCAAAAGCAATTTTAATTTGCTCTTTGATTAAATCAAAGTTGATAACTTCTTCAGTAATGGTATGCTCCACTTGAATACGAGTATTCATCTCCATGAAATAGAAATCGCGGTGCTTATCCACTAAAAACTCAACGGTACCTACACCTTCATACTGAACAGCTTCGGCAGCTTTAATAGCAGCTTCCCCCATTTTATCTCTTAATTCTGGAGTCATAAAAGGGGATGGAGTTTCCTCAACCAACTTTTGATGACGTCTTTGAATTGAGCAATCGCGCTCAGATAAATGGCAATAATTACCATGCTGATCTCCAGCAATTTGAATTTCAATATGGCGTGGGTTTTCGATGAATTTCTCCATGTACATCCCGTCGTTACCAAAAGCAGCACCAGCTTCACGTCTTGTACTATTCCAAGCGTCTTCTAATGCACTTTCTTCCCATACTACTTGCATTCCTTTTCCACCACCACCTGCGGTAGCTTTAAGAATTACAGGGTATTTAATTTGTTTCGCAATTTTTGTTGCCTCTTCAATAGACTCTAATATTCCTTTTGAACCAGGAATACAAGGTACTTTTGCTGCAATCATAGATGCCTTAGCAGATGCTTTGTCACCCATTCCTTCTATTTGTTCAGGAGTAGCACCAATAAATTTGATACCATGTTCTTGACAAACTCTAGAAAATTTTGCGTTTTCAGCTAAGAAACCATAGCCTGGATGTATAGCATCGGCATTGGTAATTTCAGCAGCGGCAATAATATTTGGTATTTTTAAGTACGACTCAGAACTGGCCGCAGGTCCAATACAAACAGCTTCATCTGCAAAACGAACGTGCAAACTTTCTCTGTCAGCAGCAGAATAAACAGCTACGGTCTTAATACCCATTTCTTTACAGGTACGAATAATACGCAGTGCTATTTCGCCACGATTGGCAATCAGTATTTTTTTAAACATGATTATTAAGGTTGGTTAATAAGAACTTCTTTAAAAAAGAAGTTTTATGCCGGTTCTACCAAAAATAATGGTTGGTCGTATTCTACAGGAGACATATCGTCAACCAATACTTTTACCACTTTACCAGTCACTTCTGCTTCAATTTCATTGAAAAGTTTCATGGCCTCAATAATACAAACGGTTTGTCCAACTTTAATATCGTCACCAACATTGATGAAAGCATCTTTGTCTGGTGATGGTTTTCTGTAGAAAGTTCCAATCATCGGAGACTTTACAGTGATAAGATTTGCGTCATCAGAAGAAGCAGGTTCTGCACTAGCTGCAGCTTTTGGAGCTTCAGCAGGAGCTTGAGCTGTTGGAACTTGTGGCATTGGTGCTGCCATAGTTGGCATAGCCGCCATTGGAGCATATTGCATAGGCATAGGATTAACATCGCCTAAGCCATCCTTTTTCTTTTTGCCTTCAGATTTTACAGTGATTTTAAAATCTTTTCTTTCAATTTCAACTTCAGAAACAGAAGATCTTGAAACTAACTTAATAAGGTCTTGAATCTCGGTATTGGTCATGTTTTCTAAATTAAATGCTTGTTTATAAATCTATTAAATGGCCCACTTTAGGTAAATACTACCCCAAGTGAATCCACCACCAAAAGCTGCTAAGATAATATTATCGCCCTTTTTAAGCTTATCTTCCCATTCCCACAAACAAAGTGGTATGGTTCCAGAGGTGGTATTTCCAAATTTTTGAATATTGATCATGACTTTTGATGGATCTAATTCCATTCTACGTGCTGTAGCGTCTATGATACGAAGATTGGCTTGATGTGGCACTAACCATTGAACATCATCAGCTCCTAACTGATTGCGTTCCATGATTTCGGCAGAAACATCGGCCATATTTTTTACTGCAAATTTAAATACAGGTTGTCCTTCTTGATATATGAAGTGTTCACCAGCATCTACTGTTTGATGATTGGCTGGTTTTACTGACCCACCACCTTTCATATGAAGATGCACACGCCCTGATCCATCTGAACGAAGTATTGAGTCTTGTATACCCAAACCTTCTTCATTTGGCTCTAGCAATACTGCTCCTGCACCATCACCAAAAATACAACAGGTAGTACGATCAGTATAATCAACAATAGACGACATTTTATCGGCGCCTATTACAACTACTTTTTTGTACTTCCCAGTTTCAATAAATTGAGAACCTGTTATTAGGGAATAAATAAATCCTGAACATGCCGCTCCAACATCAAATCCAAAAGCATTTTTGGCACCAATTTTATCTGAGATAATATTGGCAGTTGCAGGAAATGGATGATCGGGAGTTACGGTACCGCAAATCAGCAAATCAATTTCTAAGGGGTCTATTCCACGTTTTTCGCATAAGCTTAATACAGCTTTAGCAGCCATATCCGAAGTACCAAGGCCTTCGCCTTTTAGTATTCTTCTTTCCTTAATTCCTGTCCTTGAGGTTATCCACTCATCGGTGGTATCAACCATTTTTTCAAGTTCAGCATTGCTTAAAACATAATCAGGTACATAGCCTGAAACAGCGGTAATTGCAGCTTTAATTTGAGACATATTCGCCTTTAGTGTGAGGGTAAATGTACTATTTTAGTAGGTATAAAAGAAAAAACCCAAACAGAGCTTGGGTTTAATGCTAATATTATTGATGTAGAGCGGGATTTAATCTTCCGACTCTTCTACTTCTTCTACCTCTTTTTCAACAACTACTTGTCCTTTGTAGTATAGTTTTCCGTCCATCCAGTATGCACGGTGACGTAAATGTACCTGACCGGTTGTAGGGCATGTAGAAAGCGTAGGCAAGGCAGCCTTGTAATGCGTTCTTCTCTTATCTCTCCTCGTCTTCGACTGTTTTCTCTTAGGATGTGCCATTGTTCTGCTTATTAATATTTAGTTTTTGCAAACCCTCCCAGCGAGGATCGCTTATATCTTCTTTGTAACGTAATTTCTCTAATTCTTCTAGTGTTTCTTCATTGCATTCACCCTCAGCATGTACTCTACGCATAGGTAAATTCAATAAAACACAGTCCATTAAATGATGTTTCAAATTAAAATGGTACGAATCGTAAGGTATAACCAACAATTCTCCATCCAATTCTTTTTCTTCATCACCATATTTGACCATCAGTTTTTGTTCACCTTCTAATGTGAGTTTCAACTCATCACCACAAAGATCGCAATCGCCAACAGCTGTACCACTGGTGCTAAAGCGCCATTCCATAAAAGTTTCTTCTTTCGTAAGCTTTGCAATGGCTTTTATTCGAGCGTCGAACAAACCAAAGTGTGGTGCTTCTTCAAAAAATTCATCGGTGAGTTCAAAAGTAAATTCATGTTCACCTAGCTTTAAACCTGTGTACTGAATTAAAAACTCTGATGTCTTATTGGATGACATAATGCTATCAAAAAACGGACGGCAAAGATAAAAAACTTTTCAAGACAAAGATGTTTAAATCACCACAAGTTTTTTACGTTGATTCTCAAATATTTATCTTGAAATAATTCTTACCCAAAAGCTTACTTTCTATCGACTTTCAATTCATGGTGCTCCAACGGGTTTTCACGCCATTCTTTGAGCTTTTTACGCATCTTAAAAACATCCATTGCTGTATAAATAGCTTGACGGAAAGAATTTTCATCTACCGTGTTTTTTCCAGCAATATCATACGCTACTCCATGATCTGGTGATGTTCTTACCACAGGAAGACCTGCCGTAAAGTTAACGCCACTACCAAAACTCAATATTTTGAAAGGCACCAATCCTTGATCGTGGTACATCGACAAAACAGCATCAAACTGTTTGTAACTGCCATTTCCAAAAAAACCATCAGCACTGTAAGGTCCCATTACCAATGCATCGTTTTGATTGTACGCTTTTAAGGCTGGTATGATGACGTCTTTCTCTTCTTCCCCAATCTGCCCATTGTCTCCAGCGTGAGGATTTAAACCCAGCACAGCTACTTTTGGTTTTACAATACCAAAATCGTCTTGAAGCGATTTGATGAGAATATCCAATTTCGCCTTGATTTTATCTTGTGTAATTTCTTTAACTACATCTTTCAATGCAACATGATTGCTCAAAGTAGCTACGCGAATATTTTCAGACACCATGAACATCAGCGATTCTTTTTCGCCTGCATAATGTGTTAAATACTCTGTATGTCCAGGGAAATTAAAATCTGCTGACTGAATAGTGTTCTTATCTATAGGAGCTGTTACCAAGACATCAATCTCTCCTTTTGATAAGGCTTCAGTTGCCGCTTTTAAACTTTGTGCCGCAAACGCTCCTGTTTGCTTTGAAGGTGTACCTGGCGATAAACTTATTTCTTCATTAGAAATAGCAACCAAATTGGCTTTATCAACCGAAATTTCACTTATGCTATTTACAATATTGAAACTAAACTCATTCGATTTAGTCGCCTTTCTATAAAAACCTGCAGCCTTAGCGTTACCAAATACTATCGGCGTACACATATCGCTCATTGCTTTGTTTCGGAACGTTTTAAATATTATTTCCATTCCAACGCCGTTCAAATCGCCGACGCTAATCCCTACTTTAAGCTTTGTCATTATTTCAATCTGTTTTTAATGAATGTATACAACAACATCGTTCCTGCTCCAGTTCCACCTGCAGGGTAATATTTATATGGCGATTCAATAAAACTGTTTCCAGCTATATCAATATGGTAATATGGTGATTTAGTGAAATGCTCCAAAAATTTACCAGCAGTAATCATACCGGCTTCAGCGCCACCAATGTTTTTAATATCGGCAATTTGGCTTTTTATTTCTTCGCCATACACACTCCAGAAAGGGAAATCAACCACTCTATCGTTGCTTGTTTCGCCAGCATTGGTTATGTCTTTTTTCACTTTTGATGGGCAATTACCCATACCAATAGCGGCATATTTACCAATAGCACGAGCTGCTGAACCTGTTAGTGTAGCCATTGAAATTACCAACTCTGGATTGTAAGTATCGGCTTCTATAAGTCCATCCGCTAAAATCAATCTTCCTTCAGCATCTGTATTTAGAATTTCAACCGTCTTTCCATTTTTATACGTGATAACATCCCCAGGGCAAATAGCATCGTTACCAGGTCGGTTATCGGTTAAAGGCGCCAAGGCAACTACGTGAACAGGCAACTTGTTTTCTATAATAGCCAACATAGCTGTTAGTACAGAGGCGGACCCACCCATATCGCACTTCATGATATCCATTGAATGTGCTGTTGGCTTCAAACTCAATCCACCAGTATCGTAAACTACACCTTTACCTACAAAAACGATAGGTGCTTTGTTGCTTGCATTTTTTGGTTTGTACTCAACTTTAATAAACCCAGGATCTTTAAAACTTCCTTTATTTACCGTAAGCAAGCCCTCCATATTGGCGTCGATAATGTCCTTTTTGCTGTAAGTCGTTAAGCTTACATTTTCTTGCTTAAAAGTTTCTTCTGCCCAACGGTGATATTCGGCAACCCCCAATTTGTTGAATGGCATATTCACCAAATCGCGATTGGCATAAATGGCTTGCCAACAAATAGAGAATTCGTCCATTGCTGGTTGTAAATCGGCATTGGTATACTCAACCTTCATATCCAATCTCTTGAAATCAGACTTAAGTGAGTAATCATAAAACTGAGAAGCAAACCCTTCTAAAAAAGCTATACTGCATTCCGCATCACCACCTTCAAATAAAAATTTATTTGCTTTTTCTGTCTTCAATATTTTCGCCCACTCGGCACCAGCCAAACGCATTTTCTCAGCTTTATCGCCAACGTACACAATCATGTACTGCGTATAGAACAAATTAAGATGAATTTTATCTCCACCTTTTTTCAATGTATCTGAAGCCAATTTCAAAGCATCGGCATTGATATCTATATTCTTTAATTCATTGAGCTTTGAGCAAAAAATTACACGATTATCTCGTCCGTTGTATTTTTTTACTAATTGTAACTGTGGAACCTTGGTCATCATTAATACGTAATTTTTAGAATTAAATAAAGAAGCCTATTTTTACCTAAATTCAAGCTTCTTCCAACAAACTTAGCATATCGTGCGTAAACAATCCTATATCCTATTACTTGCCGTACTATTTTGCAGCATTTTTTCGTGGAAAAAAGCGTTTGCTACCCACAACAGAGCTGGCGAAATTACATACGAACATTTGGGGGGCTTGAAATACCGAGTTACGATTGTTACTTACACCAAAATAAGCGCTCCTGCCGATAGAGATTCTTTAGAATTGAATTGGGGCGATGGAAGTCCTTTAGAATCTATTCCGAGAACAGAAAAAAACGATGCCCTTTATGGAAATAGAGACATCAGAAGAAACACTTATACTGCCACTCACACTTATACTGGAGCTGGTAATTACAAACTTTCATTCAACGACCCGAACAGAAACAACAACATTTTAAATTTAAAACCGCCACAAGGTCAGTCGGATGCCGTAACTTTTTACATAGAATCAATACTCATAATCAACCCATTTGCACCACCCAGTGTTGGACAAAACAATAGCTCTGCTGTCTTATTAAATCCTCCAATTGATATTGCCTGTTTCGGACAGACTTATATTCACAATCCCGGGGCATTTGATCCTGAAGGAGACAGTTTAGTCTACAGTTTAGTACCGAGCAGAATTACTGGCGGAGAAATTCCTGATTTTTACGTGTTTCCAGATCAAATTTCCCCTGGGCCCAACAACAACATCAGCATAGACCCTAATTCTGGCGATTTGGTTTGGGACGCACCTCAAAGAATTGGCGAATACAACGTTGCCATACTCATACAAGAATACCGAGAAGGTATATTGGTAGGAGAGATTTTGCGCGACATGCAAATTGAAGTAAGAGGCTGCAACAACCGCCCACCAATTATCATAAACCAACCAAAAGAATGCATTGTTGCTGGTGATACATTAAGATCTATCATCAATGCCACTGATCCCGACGACGATGCTGTAAACATTACAGGTGTTGGAGAGTTGTTTTTTATTACACCAAACACAGCGCAGCTCAACCAAAACTCTACAAAACCTGCTGAAGCTGAACTGTATTGGGAAAGTTTGTGCAATGACATTCGCTTAAAACCGTACACCATCAGCATAAAAGCAGAAGACGATCATCCGCAAACACCTTTGGTGGATTTCAGTTCATTAGAAACCTATGTTTTAGGGCCTGCCGTTCAAAATTTCATCATCACCAACGAAGGCAATCAAATTAAATTAAGTTGGGACGTATACAATTGCACCAATGCAACTGGCTTTAAAATTTACAGACGAAACGGTGCCTCCAACTACATTCCTGCAGATTGTGAAACCGGTGTTCCCGCACGAACTGGCTATAGTCTATTAGCGACTTCTTCCGACGCTAATTTGATTGAATTTATAGACCAAACTATTGAAGAAGGCTTAGAATATTGCTACATCGTTACGGCCTGTTTTGCTGACGGGTCCGAATCCATAGCTTCTATGGAGAACTGTAGTGAATTAGGCAACGATAGACCCTACTTTATAAAAGCATCTGTTGGAGAAACAAATACCACAACAGGGATTGACACACTGATTTGGAGAACTCCAATCGATACTATAGAACTCAAAAACAGGTTTTCTCAATTCAAATATGTTTTGTCGCAAATTGACGATTCTAACACTAAAATTGAGTTATTGAATACCAACAATAGTTTCGATTTTTCCGAACTTGACACTTCCTACATTAACCCCAATCAGAATACCGTTATTGCTGCAAGGAATTATGTTTTAGATTTTTTTGTTGACGATATTTTGTACACCAGTAGCTTAGCCAATAGCTTACATATTATTGCCACTCCTACCGACAACCAAATCCGTCTATCATGGGAGAGCAACAATGCTTGGTCAGACACTTTAATTAGAATCTACCGGAAGCCTTCCACATCAACCGTTTTCTCACTTTTAGATGAAATAGAAGGAAGAGAATTTACCGATAATGCCGTAGAAAATGGCAACACATACTGTTATTATATCGTAGAACACAGCAAGTACATCAATCCATTAGCCGATCAGGATATCAGCAATTACTCACAACAAATATGTTCTACCCCTATTGACAATGTTGCACCTTGCCCTCCTACTGTTGATGTGCAAGTTGATTGTACTGAAAGAAAACTTCAATTTAATCTTACCAAAAGTGCAACTGACTGCGATGATGATGTCGAAAGCTTCAATTTATATTTCTCCAACTTAGAAACTGGTCCTTTTATAAAAGTAGACAGTACCGATGGAAGCAATACTACATTCCTTTATCAAAACGATACACTAGGTATTACAGGATGTTTTTATTTCACATCGACAGACACTACAGGAAACGAAAGCAACATCTCAGAGATACTTTGCAACGACGAGTGCGACGACTATATCCTTCCAAACGTTTTCACTCCCAATGGCGATGGTGCTAACGACTTTTTCAGACCATTTCCTTTTAGCGGAATACTCTCGGCAGATGTAAAAATTCTTAACCGATGGGGAAAACTGGTTTTTGAAACTGACGACCCCAACATACTTTGGGACGGAAAATATCAAGACTCTGGTAAAGACGCAGGTGAAGGCGTATTCTTCTACGTAATTACCATTACAAAATACGGGATAGAACAACCCGTTAAACAAGATATTCAAGGCGATTTTACGCTAATAAGAGATTAATACATGTTTACAGGTATCATAGAAACTATAGGCACCGTTACCAATATTGTAACCGAAGGCAGCAACAAGCATTTTGAAATTGAAAGTGGGCTAAGCCATGAATTAAAAATTGACCAGAGTGTAGCTCATAATGGGGTTTGCCTTACCGTTGTAAAACAAGACGGTAAAAGTCACCTCGTTACTGCTATTGAAGAATCGCTTATCAAAACCAATCTGAACGATCTTAAAATTGGAGATAAAGTAAACCTAGAACGTTGCTTACCCTATCAAGGAAGATTGGACGGACATGTAGTGCAGGGTCATGTTGATCAGATAGGTACCATTCGATTAGAATCTGAAGTTGATGGATCTTGGAATTATAGGATTTCGCACGAAGCTCACCCCATGTTTTACACTATAGATAAAGGCTCCATTACCATCAATGGTGTAAGTCTAACATGTTTCAATTGCTCGGATACTGGATTCAATGTTTCCATCATACCTTACACGTTTGAGCATACCAATTTTCATTCTTTTAACAAGGACCATAAAATCAACCTAGAGTTTGATATACTGGGCAAATACGTGCAAACACATCTTCACAAATTAGGTTTAGACCGCTTGAGTTCTGAGGATATAAAACTTAAGTAACAACTTACAATATATACAGATCGTATAAAATTATTATTGACTTTTGCAAGGGAAATAACTAAAGTTTCTAATTAGAAATACCTCGTACTTTATACATAATTTCGACCTAAATCAATTCATAGAATGCGACTATTCAAATTATTCATCTTACTTTTTTCTTCAGCTATAATTCTTGCAATAAAAATGAATTAGATGAGTCTGAGACAACATCTATTACCAAGCAAGGCCTTGGGATATTACCTCTACCCAGTGACGAAGGTCAAATAATCATTGGCCCTAAGCTTCAAAATCCATATTCCGTTGCTAACATGCTTAAAGCCCATAACAATTTAGTCGCAAATGGGACTTTTAGAGCAAATCGATTCATTATTCGGACGACACACAACTATGTTGTTTTTAAACCAAACAATATAGAAGATGAAGGCATATTGCAGCAAGACACAACTTTAATATACTTTGACTATCCACTAGATCATGAAATTCTAAAAGGCGGCTCCTATTACAAAGACCCCCTCCTTACAAAAGAACAATTGAATTTCAAATACACTTGTATTCCATCTGCCCACAGTATTCCTAACGTAAATCATGAAGTGCTAGAAAGCCTTTATATACCAGAAGAAGTTGAGGCGTTCAATGATAATCCTGATGTTGATAAATTAGTTTCTGAAGCATTAAGAATCACAAACAATCTTACAGAACAGCTTTTGGGTATTAGATTCGGCAGGCCCTCAAGATGGAATCCATCCGGAACTATAAGGGTATATGACGACCATATTAACAATTATATTCCTTTGGAGGGCGCTAAGTTAATAACAACCAGGTGGTTCGTATCCAAATATACCTATACTGATGCCAATGGTTATTACAGAATAAATGATTCCTATCGTAGACCTGTTAATTATCAAATTAAGTGGGAAAGGAACGATTACGACATTAGATCCGGAACCATTGGTCAAGCTATTCTTTCAGGCCCTAAACAAAAGCAACAATGGAATAAAGATATTGATTCCGAGCTTCAAAAATATTATGCGCATATACACAGGGCCGCTTTTGATTATTACCATAACCACAATAAAGTTGGTTTAAAATCGCCTCCAAAAAAAGAAGGACTGAGACCTAGACTAAAAATTGCAGCATATGACGAATATGACAGTGCTGATTTAGCAAATCATAAAGAAGAAAGACGATTTCTTGGCATTGGTAACACCATAAAAATGAGGGTACGTGGAGAAGATTCCGATTTTGTGTATGGTGTTGCCATTCACGAAATTGGGCATTATTCGCACTGGGGTATTACTCGCTCTGACTTCGACAATACCAACAAAGAAGTTAAAGAAAGCTGGGCCGAAGCAGTGGAGTTATCAATTACCACTTGGAGATATAAGCAACTTGACCCCTGGTATATTCATCAAAACAATTATCAAAATCGCAGGCGAAAATTAAATGATCGAGATTATACCTACAACTATTATACTCCCATATTCATTGACTTAATGGACATTAAAAATCAATCTTCAACGGGCCCAATAGACTTGCACACCCCTTGTCCATGTGGCGGAGATTTTGATTCTAAAAATTGCTTCATTGCAACTGCTCCGGAAGGTTCGACTCCATTTATATATGACACGGAGAACTCAACCGTGAACAACGGTAATTTTTATTATACTCCAATTAATGGCAACCAATGCCCCCTACCAGGGAGTTATTATGATGGCAACAATTGTTTTGTTCAAACCATCCCAAACAATTGCATTCCCTTTATCCATAACAATTCATTTTACATTATTAGAAATGGTGATTCCGAATATCAAATAGATGAAGTAAGTGAATATACTTTGCAGCAACTTGAAAATACTCTTCCTTTAGTAAAAAACTTTGATGACCTAGAAAATGAATTACGAATACGACACAACAACCCTTCAGAAAAATATTTAGATGAATTATTCCAATATTATGACTATTTATAATTTAATAAAACTCTTTATCATCTTATTCCTATTTTCTATCCTAACTAACAGCTGCGGGAAAAGTGAAACAGAAGGGGTTGGCACTTTCCGTTTCTCAAATGTCTCAGGAAATGAGGTAAATATTGTTGCCTACCAAGACTCAGCTGTTGTTTTTGAAGAGCAAATTACACACCATGAGGTCTTAGATTTTAAAGATGGTGACGTAGGACATGATGCCATACCCAATGAGATAATAAATAGCGATTCCTTAGTTTTGGTTTTTGATGATTCACTTTCGGTTCAAATTCACAATCCTAATTATATAGGTTTGCATGACTCTTTAAGTTTTTTTCAAAATTTCACCTTTTTCGGCGATCGCGGCGTTCAATATGAAATAACAAAATTAGCTTACACCTTAGCCAACTAATTAGTCTCCACACCAAACTGTTAAGGTTTCACATTATGCATTCAAAGCATAACATCCTATTAAAAACAGCAAAATAAAATCAGCCCCTTCCAGTTTATTGAGAAACATACTTGATGAACAGGAGAAAATTCATTAAAAATGGCACTTTAGGAGCACTCTCTATTTCTGCGATTACAGGGTTATACGCTTGGCAAGTTGAACCATTTTGGTTAGAATTTGTACGACTAAAAATGCCCATCAAACATTTGCCCGATCATTTGGTTGGCAAGACTTTGATGCAAATAAGTGACCTGCATGTTGGTACGCGGTTCGACTGGCAATATTTGATTGAATCTTTACTAGAAGCTCAAAAATTAAAGCCCGATTTCGTAGTCTATACAGGCGACTTTGTGAGTTATGAAAATTCGCAACAAATTGAGGATTTAGAGCAAGTGATGAAACACGCCACACAGGGCAAATACGGAACGGCCGCGATATTAGGCAATCACGATTACGGCAAAAATTGGGCGGAAGACGATGTAGCAAACTCGATAAGCGACACTTTAAAACGACATTCAATCGACGTTCTACGAAATGAAAAAATAACATTTAATGGCCTTAATATTTTGGGCATGGACGACTATTGGGGAACAAATTTTCATCCTAAAAACCTCATTTCCAAAGTAGATACTACATCTGCCAACATTCTTTTATGTCACAATCCAGATGTCTGTGATTTAGATATTTGGGCAGATTATGATAGCTTGATTTTATCGGGTCATACCCATGGAGGTCAATGCAAATCGCCGTTTCTCCCTCCACCTGTCTTACCCGTTAAAAATAAAGATTACTCATCTGGTCTATTTAAATTATCCAATAATCGAACATTATACATCAACAGAGCCCTTGGACATCTATGGCAAATTCGATTTAACGTTCGCCCAGAAATAACAATATTTCAATTAGAACAAGCCTAAAACAGCTGTCATGAAGTTCCAACAATAAAACAAACAGTTACAAATAAACCCTACTAGTTCTTACCACTTATCCTTCATAACTGTATATTTATGTAACAAAACTTACCAACTATGGAGGCTATCCTTACTAGCTCCAACCAAATGTACAATCAGCTTTACCGCTTTCAGTGTACTGGTCAAGAGCAAAATGTTTCCCTTAAGTCAGACAAACTGATTTCTAAATCAGTGAAGTGTTGTGTACTTAATTTATCTGGAGAAGAAATTCTTTGTGAAGAAGGTTATTTGTTTGAAAACACCAACAAGTTTGATTTGAATGTAAATCTTAAAAAACCAGGTATCTACATGGTAAAGATTACAATTGAAGAACAGAACGTAGTAGAGCCATTATATTTTATTTAGTTTTAGTCTCACACTAAAATTAAAATATGAAAAGTCTATTTATGGTGGCGCTATGTCTTATAGGCATGGGGTCGTTTGCTCAAGAGTATAAAGTTATTACCACTATAGAGTCTATTGTACCAATGGGTATAGGTAGATCGCGCATTGTTGAAAATACGGAGGTAATGGAATCAGAAGCATTTACAACTCAACGATCAGCTGGTAAAGACGGCGAAAAACAACGAGACGTTAAACGTAAAGACGCCAAAATTGATAATTTCAAGGAAACCAAGATGCTTAACTTTTATAGTGGCGTTGGTATCAATTTTCAGAACATTGCAAGTAACGATGCGCTTATTACTGATAAAATTAACGACCTAACCAAAGATGGATGGGAACTTACCTTTGTTACTAGTGGTGTAGAAAGCAAAGGTTCTAAAGACGACAATCAAGGTATTTTTATTACCCGCTATATTTTTAAAAGAAACTAATCCGATTCAACAGCATAAAAAAACCTCCTTATGGAGGTTTTTTTTTATACCCAAATAATTCAGAACGTCAACACAAATTCAATTCGTCGTGATAAAACATACTCTTATACGGTAAATTATCGTAAAATTGTTCAAACATTTAACAATGCGCAGTCTAATTCCCTTATTAGTACTATCATTAATAGCCCTATTTTCTTGCACTAGTAGCACGCAAAATACTGTTGTAGACGAAGTTCAGAAAACAGACAACATTAAATTTCTTAAAGACAACATTAAGTTGCACAAAGATCTTCTTGCCGACAATACCAACTTAACAGTAACCTATAGCTTGGACTCATTGGGGAAACTTACCGCTTTCTACAATCCTAATGGTTTCGATATAGCCGTAGATACCAATCTTGACGAACACTCGATTGCATGTATGAAAATAGATATCGAAAGCTGTTTATTGAAAATAGTTTCTGAAGGGAAATCAGTTTCAGCAAAAAGTTGCGCGGTTTGCTTTTATGTTGATTAAATAAAAAAAGCCCCCAATAAGTGGAGGCTTTTAGAAAATTTGATTGATTATTCTTTTTTAAAACAACCCTGCTATACCGAAAGTAAATAGGTTAGCATCCTCACCTTTAGAATACAGATTAGTTAATCCGTATTGAGTAAATACTGCAAAGTCACCAACACCAGCTCTTAGGGTAAAATCTACTTGAAAAGGTTCTAAACCAAAGTTACCAGACGATTTTTTCTTAACGTCTCTTTCACCATCGATGAACAATTTTTCTTTATAGCTTGTGGTTAAATAATACTTACCAACTACACCAGCAGAAACAAAGAATGATTTATCAACATCATCACCTAAGTTGAATGTAAATACTGCAGGCACTTGCAATCCGAACGATCTGTATTTTTGCTTGAATCTATCAACATCACTATCGTTGATTTCATCGGCAGTAAAACTAGTCGGTTGGATATTATCAAATGTTCTGCTTTGGAAAAACATTCCAAAACCAGCTTCAAAACCTTGTTTTTCACCACCTATTTCTTTGTAGAAATTAGCCATATTGAAACCCCAATAAAGGCTTTTACCTGGAATCAAATCATACGATTCTTTATCGCTAACAACTTGACTAAACCCTAAGTCCATTCCTCTTAAACGAGACCAAGTAGGTTTGCTAGTATTGATTTCTAATTTAGTAGTAACATTCGTTTCTACTTTTTCACTAGACTCCTGTGCGCTTGCTCCTAAGCTCAATGCTATAAGGGCGGCTGATGCTAAATATTTTTTCATATCATGATTTTTCTCTTGCATAAGCAAGAACGATACCAAAGTATGAAATTCAGAGCTGGACTAATAACCGCTCATCAATTAATCTAATTTCAGCACGGTTAGAAATGCTTCTTGAGGTACTTCAACATTACCTACTTGACGCATTCGTTTTTTACCTGCTTTTTGTTTTTCAAGCAACTTACGTTTACGGCTAATATCTCCACCGTAACATTTAGCAGTAACATCTTTACGCAATGCCTTCACTGTTTCTCGAGCTACAATCTTCGCTCCAATAGCAGCCTGTACGGCAATTTCGAATTGTTGACGAGGTATAAGTTCTTTTAGCTTCAAGCAAATCTTTTTACCCAAACCAAAGGCATTATCTTTATGAATAAGTGCAGAAAGGGCATCTACTTGATCGCCATTTAGCATCATATCCAATTTCACTAATTGAGAAGCACGCAAACCAATTGGATGATAATCAAACGAAGCATACCCTCTAGAAATGGATTTTAGTTTATCGTAAAAATCAAATACAATCTCCGCCAAAGGCATCTCAAAAGTAAGTTCGACTCTATCGGAAGTTAAATAAACCTGATTGGTTAATTCACCACGCTTTTCAATACAAAGCGTCATAATGCTTCCTACATATTCTGATTTAGATATAACCTGAGCACGTATATATGGTTCTTCAATGAATTCCATTTTGGTAGCATCAGGAAGTTCTGAAGGGTTATTGACATCAATGATAGACCCATCTTTCAACGTAGCTTTATATCCAACGTTTGGTACCGTTGTAATCACAGTCATGTTGTGCTCACGCTCCAAACGTTCCTGAATAATTTCCATGTGCAACATTCCTAAGAATCCACATCGGAAACCAAATCCTAATGCCGCTGAAGACTCTGGTTCAAAAACCAATGAAGCATCGTTCAATTGCAATTTTTCTAAACAAAATCTAAGTTCTTCATATTCTTCTGTATCTACAGGATAGATACCAGCAAACACCATCGGTTTAACATCTTCAAAACCTTGAATAGCTTCTTTGCAAGGGTTTTCAAATGTTGTTATGGTATCTCCAACTTTTACTTCTTTGGCTACTTTTATACCTGATATGATGTAACCTACATCACCAGTTTTCACTTCTTTTTTCTCTAGAAGATCCATCTTTAAAACCCCTATCTCATCGGCATTGTAACTTTTACCTGTATTGACAAATTTTACTTTTTCACCTTTTTTTATTGAACCATTCATTACTCGGAAATAAGCAATGATCCCTCTAAATGGGTTGAAAACTGAATCGAAAATAAGCGCTTGAAAAGGACCATCTGGCTCCCCTTTTGGTGCAGGAACTCTATTCACAACAGCGTCCAATATGTCTTGAACACCTAATCCAGTTTTACCACTGGCTTGTATAATATCTTCGAATTCGCAACCAATTAGATCTACAATCTGATCGCTTACTTCTTCCGGATCGGCACTTGGCAAATCCATTTTATTCAAAATTGGAATAATTTCTAAATCGTGCTCTAAAGCAAGATACAAGTTAGAAATTGTTTGAGCTTCAATACCCTGAGTTGCATCTACAATTAACAATGCTCCTTCACAAGCAGCTATTGAACGAGATACTTCGTAAGAAAAATCGACGTGACCTGGAGTGTCAATTAAATTCAAAACAAACTCTTCACCATCTGGTGCCGTATAATTCATTTGAATTGCATGCGACTTAATGGTAATACCACGCTCTCGCTCCAAGTCCATATTGTCCAAGGTTTGAGTTTGCAAATCACGATCAGATACCGTTTTGGTTTCCTGAAGCAATCTATCGGCTAGAGTACTTTTTCCGTGGTCGATATGGGCAATGATGCAAAAATTTCGAATGTTTTTCATGAAGTATGACTGCTACAGAAAGCAAAAATACTGCGTTTTTACCGAATTAACGATAAAAGCTACATGAAACTCATCGCCTAGAAATGGCGCATCTACATCTAAAAAATTAAATGGCTGATAATGAGAATTAATCTTTGAATACTACTGGCAGAAAATCATGCGCCATCAAGCAATATTTGGTGTGATCTTCAGGAGATATTTTTTCACTGTAATCCATAAAATCAACACGGAAACCTGCTTTTTCAAGATGCTTAGGATAATCTAATCCGAACAAACGAACATGGTCTTTTTGCCAATAATGTTTCAGCCTATCTTCCTCACTTGTGATGCTTTTATCTTCGTAAGTTTCCTCTCTTTGGTAATCGATAGGCACTTGGAAAATTCCCCAACCACCGGGCTTCATCACTCGATACAACTCACTCATGCATTGCGCATAGTCGTCAACATGTTCCAGTACATGGTTGCAGAAAATAACATCAAAAGTATTGTCATCAAACGGTATGTCGTGCAAATCCATTTTAACGTCAGCCAAAGGACTGAACAAATCACCCGTAGTATAATCTAGATTTTTTTGCTTCTTGAATTTCCCGTAAAAACATTGCTCTGGTGCAATATGCAACACCTTAAGATTATCCGTAAAAAAGTTGCTTTCGTTTTGTAGATACAACCACATCATACGGTGACGCTCTAAGCTCATGGCACCTGGCGCCAAGGCATTTTCACGAGTTGCATGTGCTCCATAGGGTAACATTTTTCTGTAACCTCTACCATCGATAGGATCTACAAATTTATTGCCCTTGAGGTACAACGAATAAACTGGACGAGCTATATAACTCAACCTAATTAAAATTGGTCTAGGTACTTTGGTTAGTATGGTGTGTAATAATCCCATTTTAATACTTCTTTATTCGTGACTGTGAGGAATTCCTAAAACGTCTTCTACGTAATGGAAAGAGGATAACAATTCTGGTTTACCATTTACTATGGCTACATCATGCTCGAAGTGAGCTGATGGCTTACCATCTCTGGTTACTATTGTCCAACCATCGTCTAGTTGTACAACATCTTTTGTACCCATATTGATCATCGGTTCAATCGCAATGGTCATTCCACTTTTTAAGATATCACCTCTATTTTTACGACCAAAGTTTGGCAATTCTGGCTTTTCGTGAAGATCGCGCCCTAAGCCATGACCTACCAACTCACGAACAACTCCGTATCCATTGTCTTCAGCATGTTTTTGAACAGCATAACCAACATCGCCCGTACGTTTGCCAGAGCGCATTTTATCGATGCCTTTGTAAAGACATTCTATCGTAACGTCTATTAATTTTTGTTTGTCTTCGCTAATTTTCCCTACAGCAAATGTGTATGCATGATCGCCATAAAAGCCGTGTTTGATAGATCCACAATCAACACTTACAATATCACCTTCTTCCAAAGGTTTATTGTTTGGCATACCGTGCACCACCTGTTCGTTCACGCTAGTCATGATGGTATAAGGGTAATCGTATTTACCTTTAAAACCAGGTTTAGCGTCTTGTTCTAGGATGAATTTTTCTGCAGCGGCATCAAGCTCTAAGGGAGTAATACCCGGCTTAATCATTCCTGCCAGCATGCCCAAAGTTTTCGACACTACCAATGCCGCTTCACGCATTAATTCTATTTCTTCGGGGCTTTTTAAAATGATCATCCTTTACTAAAAATTTTTGCAAAGAAAGACTTTTTCGGGTAGTTGTTGTGTGCTTCTGCATTATCAAATACATGATTGAACGAACCATCTTCTGGATGGAGTTTGCGCCAAACCTCAGACCAACCCGGAAAACCACCAACGTTTCTGTCGTCAATAAAAATATCTACATCCAATTTTCTTGGAATGTCGCTGCCTACTATTTCTTCAGGGTAATTTTTATTGACAGCATAAAATTCAATGCCATTTTCTTTGCAATACTTCACTGCAGCATCCAACTCATCGCCTATTCTATAGGTCCACAAAATAAGTCTGTGTCCTTTTGCTTGCAAAGCTTTAAGTGTAGCAAACGCAAACAGCATTTCTTTTCCAATACTTGGGTATTTATGCTCTACGATGGTCCCATCAAAATCTACTGCTATTTTAATTCCAGATTCCATTGCTTTCTTAGTATGGTTAATACAATTTCCCGTTCAACATCTTCTCTTCTATTCTTGGGCGTGAAATACTATCGGTCAAGTATTTTTCAGCAACTAAGCTAGATATGGGTGCTGCCCAAGTTGATCCAAAACCAACATTTTCGACATACACTGCAATAGCAATTTTAGGGTCGTCTTTAGGTGCAAACGTTATAAAAATAGAATGGTCTTTTCCGTGTGGATTTTGAGCCGTACCGGTTTTTCCACACATCGGGAATTTTTCTGCGTCGAAGTCTACCCCTCTTCCTGTTCCGTTTGTAACAACTCGTCTCATTCCTGTAACTACCGTCTCAAAATGCTTCTTATCAATGCTAATGTCATGGCGCTCATAATTCAAGACAGAATCATTAACCGCGCGCACTAAATGGGGTTGAATGTAATAACCACGATTGGCAATAGCAGCAGTATAATTAGCCATTTGCAATGGAGATACGCCCATTTCACCTTGGCCAATGGCTAATGAAATTACTGTATGACCATTCCAAGATCCTTTGCCGTATATTTTATTGTAATACTCTTCTGAAGGTACAAAACCACTCGTTTCGTTAGGCAAGTCTATTCCTAATTTCGATCCAAACCCAAACTCTTTGGCGTAAGTCACCCACTTCTTATACCCCTCTTCTGATGTAGGGTAATGATCTAAAATAGATTTGAAAACATTGGCATAAAATGCATTGCACGATGTTTGAATTGAATACTGCAGACCTACAGTTGATGTATGAGCATGACAACCCATTTTACGACCAGCATAAAAATACCCTTGTCGGCATGTGTACTTGGTTGTACTATCTACTACCCCTTCCTGCAAACCGACCAATGCATTGAACAACTTGAAGGTACTCCCAGGTGGGTAACGACTCATTATCGATCGATTGAAAAGTGGTTTCAAAGTGTCTTGTAACAATTTGCGGTAGTTGGCCCCTCTAATTCGTCCTATCAATAAATTAGGGTCGTAACTAGGATTGGTAACTATGCAGAGTATTTCGCCTGTTTTTGGTTCAATAGCAACGACGCTACCTTTCTTACCTTTCATCAAAGCTTCAGCGTAGGCCTGTACATCTGCATCAATAGTACTTTGCAATACTTCTCCTGCTTCAGAGTTTTTATCCAATGAGCCATCGCTATACACCCCTTTCTGATTATTGTGCACATCTACAACTACATATTTAGCGCCTTTTACTCCACGCAAATAGTCTTCGTACTTGTATTCCAACCCACTAGAACCGATGTAATCGCCTTGTGTATAATAATTGCTTTTCTTAATTTGATTGGGGCTTACTTCACTGATATAACCCAATGCGTGCGCTGCTACGTTTTTAGGATAACTTCTTAATGTACGAGGCTGACCATACAAACCTTTATAGGCAAAGAGAGCTTCAGCAATAGGCGCAAAGTCTTGCCCCGGTATTTGTTTTACCAAAGCGGATGCTTTTTTCCTAGAATAACTAAAGGCTGATTTGAGAGACTCATCTAAATTCTCTTTTGTTATACCCAAAAGGCGGCATAACTTAAGTGTATCGGTAATCTCTAATTGCTCTGGGACAACCATCAAGTCGTACACAGGCGTATTAGCAACCAATATTTTTTGATGTCGATCTAGAATCAATCCTCGCGATGGATACTGAACAATTTTACGTTCAGACATACTCGCAGCTTCTTCTTTCCATTGTGAATCTACCACCTGGATATAGAACAATCTCAGCACGAATATGAACGCTATGCTGATAACAAAAACGATGAGGGTGTTTCTTCTAGACTCCAATTTATCGGTTGTTCATTCGCTTCGAAGGAAATAAGAACTGAAACGAAGCCATAAACAAGGTAGATAATATACTTGACAGTAAAGCTCGTAATACAGCATAGCCTATTCCAGACGCGCTAAAGTTTTCAATCAAATAAAACGCTAATAACACTATGAAATTACATGTAAATAAAAAGGGCAAATTCTTTACCACTCCATTGTCCAAGATTCCATTTTGTTTGCTTTCTGACTCTTCTCTTCCATAAAAACGGTTGCGCAATAAGCCAATGGCATATGCCAAAATTGAGAAGGATAAAGTATACAATCCGTAACTGCTTTCGAAAGCATCGGTTATTAAGCCCAATACAAAGCCACACAATATCAACTGTGTACGTTCGGTATCGAATGGTAATGTGTACAATGCCAATGGCAAAATAAAGGCAAAACACAAGCCATTTCCAATAGGCATATGATTCAATAAAAGTTGCTGGATTAACAGCAAACCTAAAGCTCTCAAACAAAATATCAAGATACTATTCATAATGCTTCTTGAATTTGTTCTAATGAATCTTGTTCGGCTATCAATAATTTATCGACCCAGAATACATGACGCAAACTACCGAAGTCTTCAAACAGTTCTACCTCAATATTCAAATAAGGTTCGCCAGGTAAAGTATTTACTTCTGAGACTTTACCAATATTTATTCCTCTAGGGTAAATACTACTTCCTCTTGAAATTATTGTATCGCCAACATTCATTGTAATGTGGTTAGCAACATCGCTTAAATTCACAATTTTAGGATCGATACCTCGCCAATTGATAAAACCAAAACTCCCAGTCTTTTTATGCTCTGCGCTGGTTGTAAATCGTTGATTCAACACTGGTAGTACAATCGAATAATTGTTTCCACTATGTGTAACAACACCAACAATACCTTTATCGCTAACAACCGCCAAACCAGGATTTACTCCATGTTTAGCTCCTTGATTGATGGTAAAATAGTTATTGTCTTTATGTACAGTAGAATTGATGATATCACAAGCTTGATAGCGCAACAATTGCGTACTATCTATTCTTACTTCTGCCGATGGAACCATGCTCAAACGTTCGGTTAACTTATTTCTAAGCGATTGATTTTCGAGCTGCAATCGTTCGTTGTTTTCAGATAGACTAAAATAATTACTTACTGAACTTTTTACCTGAAACACAGAAGATGCGGTAGAGCCCAATGCACCAGTTAAGGCATTATTGTGCTTCCCACTACTAGAATTGAGCAGATTGAGCGATACAAACGCAGCAAAAAGCAAAGCCAGTTCTGGTAAAAAACGACGAAGAAAGAGAAGTAAGTTTCTCATGTATGTAAGTGTATTCTACTCCTTTAGTAAGAACGGGTATATGCCAATTTTCTTCAATGCTATTCCAGTACCACGGGCAACTGCGCGCAATGGATCTTCAGCAATATGCACTTTCAATCTTGTACGAGCAGAAACTCTTTTATCCAAACCGCGAAGCATAGCACCACCACCAGCAAGGTAAATTCCTGTTTTGTAAATATCAGCACTCAATTCTGGCGGAGTTTCTTCCAAGGCCGCTAAAATTGCTTCTTCTATTTTAGAGATGGATTTATCCAATGCCAAAGCAATTTCAGAATAGCTTACAGAAATTTGTTTCGGAACGCCTGTCATCAAATCACGTCCGCGAACATCAAAGTCTGCTGGTGGATTTTCCAACTCGGTAAGAGCCGAACCTACTTCAATCTTAATTTGTTCTGCTGTACGTTCACCCACTAAAATATTGTGCTGACGACGCATGTACTCTTCAATGTCTTTCGTAAACTCATCACCTGCTACACGAATAGAACGATCGCATACAATACCACCTAAAGAGATAACGGCAATTTCTGAAGTACCACCCCCTATATCGATGATCATGTTACCATTAGGCTCTTCAACATCGATACCAATACCGATAGCTGCTGCCATAGGTTCGTGGATTAGATATACTTCTTTTGCTCCAGCATGTTCTGCTGAATCTTTTACTGCACGTTTTTCAACTTCAGTAATTCCAGAAGGAATACATACTACCATTCGCAATGAAGGCGTAAACCATTTTTTACGGGTGTTGATCATTTTGATCATACCACGTATCATATGCTCTGCTGCATAAAAATCAGCAATCACACCATCTTTTAAAGGACGTATGGTTTTGATGTTTTCGTGCGACTTACCATGCATCAATTGAGCCTTTTTACCGATAGCAATAACCTTATTGGTTCTTCTATCTTGGGCAACAATCGAAGGTTCATCTACAACTACTTTATCGTTGTAGATTATAAGTGTATTGGCCGTACCGAGGTCAATCGCAATCTCCTGAATGAAAAAACTCATATATAATTAGTGTTTAAAATGTCTTATTCCTGTGCTCACCATTGCCATACCACGCTCATTACAAGCATCTATTGACAATTGATCTTTAATAGACCCGCCTGGTTGCACAACAGCTGTTACGCCTTCTTCCGAAGCAATTTCAATACAGTCAGGGAATGGAAAAAAAGCATCTGAAGCCATTACAGCTCCTTTCAAACTAAACCCAAAACTTTTTGCTTTATGGATAGCTTGTCTTAATGCATCAACTCTACTCGTTTGACCTGTACCAGCTGCTAACAACTGACCATTGCTCACCAAAATAATGGCGTTACTCTTAGTATGCTTTACCAACTTTACAGCAAACAACAAGTCTTGAATCTCTTGTTCGCTTGGTGCTTTGGTAGTAATTTGCTTTAAATCTTCAGCTTTTTCTGTTACTGTATCAGCATCTTGTACTAAATAAGCCCCTAAACAAGAGCGTATTTGCAATGCTTTATCTGGGTAACTCTTTAATTCCAATAGAATTCTGTTTTTCTTACCCGATAATATTGCCAATGCTTTTGGAGAGAATGAAGGGGCAATTAAAACTTCAAAGAACAACTTACTGATGCTTTCAGCTGTTTTCTCATCTATTTCTTCGTTGCACGCTATCACACCACCAAATGCTGACACTGGATCTGCCGCTAAAGCAGCTTCCCAAGCATCGAACACACTGGTTCTAGTGGCTAAACCACAAGCATTGTTATGCTTAATAACCAAACATGTAGCCCCTTCATTTTTGAAGTCTCCTAACATGTTGATGGCAGCATCTACATCCAACAAATTATTGAATGACAATTCTTTACCGGCTAGTTTATTGAAGATTTTATTCAAATCGCCAATGAACTCTCCTTTTTGATGAGGGTTTTCTCCATATCGCAACACTGTTGAATCGTTTTCGCTCAATCGAATTGGGCTTAACGAATTGTTGTCTCTTGAAAACCACTCGTATATTTTACTATCGTAATGAGAACTAACAGCAAAGGCTTCTTTAGCCAACTTGCTTCTGTCTTCCAATGAAGTAGCACCACTATTCGCTTCTAACAAATTGGTGAAATCTTCGTACTGGCTCATTTCACTAATAATTACTGTATCAGTAAAGTTTTTTGCTGTCGCACGAATCAATGAAATTCCACCTATATCAATTTTCTCGATGATATCAGCTTCGCTAGCACCAGATGCAACTGTATCTTCAAAAGGATACAAATCAACCACGACTAAATCTATTTCAGGAATTTCAAACTCTTGTAGAGCGGCAACATCGCTTTCATTGTCTCTGCGAGCCAAAATTCCACCAAAAATCTTCGGGTGCAAGGTTTTAACACGCCCACCTAAAATAGAAGGGTAGTGAGTTAATTCTTCAACCGGTACAACGGGAAAACCCAATTCTTCGATGAATTTTTGTGTTCCGCCGGTAGAATATATGGTTACACCATATTTATTTAATTTTTCTACAAGTTTATCTAAACCATCCTTGTGGTAGACTGAAATAAGAGCCGAGTGTATGGATTTCACGCTAAAACAATGTTTAAGCATCAAAAGTAAGAAATAGAAAGGGTTTTCCTAATATATTTAATAATAACCATTGATGGAAAATACCAACCCATTGTTGCGCTTAAATTTTACCTTCACTTCCGATTTTTAGGAGATGTTATTTTTAAGATTATTCAAAGAAAGTATTGTGTTTGCCTATCGGGCTTTAACGCTTAACAAATTGAGAAGTTTGTTATCGTTGTTAGGCATCAGCATCGGTATTTTCAGCATCATAGCTGTATTTACATTGGTAGACGCACTTGAAAAAGGATTGCGTGATGGTGTAAGTGCTTTGGGAGACGATGTCGTTTTTGTTCAAAAATGGCCTTGGGGCGGTGGTCCAGACTTTGAATGGTGGGAATATTGGCAACGCCCTCATCCTAATTACCGCCAATTTAAAGATTTGCAACAACGCAACATTGGCGCCGACGCCATGAGCTTTCAAATGGATTTCAGCCGCTCAATAAGCTACAATGGTAAAATGTTGAAAAACATGAACATTGAAGCTGTTAGTGAAGAATACCCAAGAGTAAAAGAACTGAAAATTGGCCACGGAAGATTTTTAAGTACTCGAGAAATTAGAAACGGAAGTGCCGTTGCTGTAATTGGTGATGAGATTGCTACAAAATTTTTCAATTTCCCGGAAGCCGCTATTGGCAAGCAAATAAAATTAGGATCGATTAAAGTAACTGTTATCGGTGTTTTTGAAAAAGAAGGTTCAGGAATATCTTTCGACAGTGCCGATGACAAAGTTCTTACTGGCGTTCAATTTGCTAGAAGTTTGGTTACGCAAGCCAATGCTAGCTCTTCTATATTGGTAAAAGCCAAAGCAGGTGTTACTATCGAAGAATTAAAAGACAGAATAACAGGGTCATTTAGAGCTGTTAGACGTTTAAGACCCAATGAGAAGGATGATTTTTCATTAAACGAATCTTCTGCATTGAACAAACAGTTGGATGGATTGTTTGGCGTTATCAATACCGCTGGTATTGTTATTGGTTTGTTTTCCATTTTGGTAGGAGGTTTCTCTATTGCCAACATCATGTTTGTTTCGGTAAAAGAGCGTACCAACCTTATTGGTATACAGAAATCTTTAGGTGCTAAAAGCTACTTCGTATTGCTTCAGTTTTTGTTCGAAGCCATCTTCTTAGCTATTGGAGGCGGAATTATCGGCTTGTTCATTGTCTTTATAGGATCAGTGATAGGGAGTTTGGCAGCAGATATGGCCATTACTTTAACACTAAAGAACATTGGATTGGGAATTGGAATATCAGCTCTAATAGGCTTAATTTCTGGCTTAGCTCCTGCTTCGCAAGCTGCTAGAATGAATCCTGTAGACGCTATTCGTTCTAATTGATAACCTGAATGATGCCTGTAAAGGTGTTTTTCAAGTTTTTATAACGGGCAAACATTTTTAGAGTATAAACTCCCGAAATCTTTTCTCCGCTATTGGGGTGAGTCCCATCCCAACAGATAGACCAATCGGTTGTAGTAAATACTGTTTTACCCCATCGATCTAGGATAATCATTTCGTATTCGTCGGGAGTCAATCCCACTGGTTGAAAACAATCGTTTACTCCATCGTTATCGGGCGTAAAAGCTGTTGGGATATAATAACGCGGAGCTGGCTCAATGCTTTTACTCAATGTATCCGAACATCCATTGCTATTGCTTGCTGTTAAAAATATTGTAATGGTTTCTTCAATTCCTAATAGTACGGTTGGTTCAATTTCATTGCTAAAAATCACTCCATTTTTTTGCCATTCATATACAGTGGCATTGTCTGAATAATTAATGCATTTTACAGTATTATCGTTGATGTAATTCAATTCAAAATCGGCCGACACCGGATCTATAGAAACCGTCAATGAAGTTTCTACTTTCTGATCGCAACCATCTATAGCTTCAAACACAAAAGAATATTCATCGTCTAAAGTAATGCGCAAGGTATCCGCCTGATATCGAACTCCATTGTATTTGGTAGTATAATCACCATCTCCCCCACTAATCGTTGACACAACTTCCCATGGTGTGTTGGGACAAATACTCGACGGTGCACTTACATCAAACACCAAAGGCGAATGATTGGGTACAATAAGATTCAGACTTTCAGTATGAGTTTGCCCACAAGCATCTACAATTTCTAATTGGTATTCACCGCTTTGAGCTGCTGTAATTTCTGTAATTATAGTATCCGTATAGCTTTGTTCTAAATACAAAACTGTGTATTGAAATGGTTCTGTACCACCCGTAATCTGAATATTCGGAACAAAGGTTTCTCCCTTGCAAGAAAAATTCTTACTCGCAGATGAAAAGGCAAAGGTTACTGGTGCGGCATCTTTTTTTATCACCACATATTTTTTTTCAAACGATTGATTACTGCAAGTATCGGTTACCGTAACATCAAATTGCTCTTCGTCGTTTTGCGGAAACACAAACACCACACTATCCTTCCGATTTTCTATAGGCACATTATTGGACCAAACAAACCCTAAATCAGCAGAATAATTTGAGGCAACGGCTAATTTTACTCCAGAGTTTTCGCAACTAAAATACAAGGTATCAGGATCAGGATCTGTTGACACCAAATCGATTCTGTCTTGCACATAAAATACTATCGGCACTTCGCTTACAACGCATCCAGATGTATTTTTCAATTCGAATTTGGCTACTTCTTTCCCTTCAGAAAACGGATCGTAATTGATCGCATAATACACCGTATCAATCTTATCGGTAGCGCGTTGAGTTATGCTCGTTTCAAAATTAATATCAGCATTATCCGCAACAGAACCAAAAGTGAAATTTTGAAAATAGGTGGTTGAAAACTGTATTTCAGGAAATGTTAATTCTACCGCAACCAAAGCACAACCTTCTTGATACAAGCTATCGCTAAACGACACTGCAGCTTGTTCTAACAATTTCGACTTCACTCCATGAGAATTCAAACCTTGTTTTTTTAAAAATATACCGGAATCTATATCTGGTAACGACCCATCAGCAATTGCTATTTTCACGTGATAGGTTGTACAAGGACTCACAGATAACTTGTTTTTTAATGGAACCGTAATGCCTCCAAAAGCAATGTTTTGAGTTATTGTTGGCACATAATACACTTCATTAAACGGAGCAAATTTTTGATTTCCACCATGTACCGAGCTTACCGACAAGGGCAATCTACCTCCAGGCAATTCTGCAATATTTATAGCGCCATTGCTATAAGGTCCACTGATACCAGGCCCCGATACAAAAATGCCCATAACATCAATAAACCGAGTATTTATCCAAGCTGAATATTCTTCAGAGCCAAAAATATAATCGAAATCCAACGTGTTTCCATTGGTGCTAACGTCGAATTCAAGAATGGCCGCTTCCGTCATATTCTCAACACGCTCTAGACTAGTTCCTCTAAGGATATCATCCAGAGTATCGACCATAAAATCAGCCAATTGTTTTAAATCTGCATCAAAATCCACCCGATTGGGTTGCCCTGACAGTATAGAAGAAGCTGTATCATTAAGTCCAACAACATCCAACACTCTGCCTGTAGATAAAACAATTCCTTCCTCAAAGCCTAAATCGTTTTGGGCTGAAGTAAAAACTCCAAATTGAACATCGACGCCTTTAAATTCGGCATTGCTTACAGTTATACCATCGCCAAAAAAATACTGTTCCAAAATGGCATTTAAATTCCCTGAATAGGGATCTAGATTCTGAACCGTTATTTGCCCAAATAGACCAGAAAAAGTCAAAAAAGTTAACAGTGAGGCGAGGGCAATTCTAAACATAATTCGAAGATACCAATGCTCTAGCTTACATAACGTGAATTTTCGTTAAGCGCTGGTATATTTATAGATAAGCTAGCAGGATATCATCCAATTTTTACCTTTACGCCAATTAGCGATTATGATCAAAGAATACTTAAATAATAACAAACAGCGATTTGTAAACGAACTTTTCGAATTGCTTCGCATTCCTTCGGTAAGTGCCAACTCTAAATACAACGACGACACACGAAAAGCAGGAGAATGGGTAAAAGATGCTTTGCTAAAAGCTGGAGCCGACATGGCTGAAATGCACGAAACGGCTGGTCATCCGATTGTATATGGTGAAAAAATGGTGGATCCATCTTTACCAACGGTATTGGTATATGGACACTATGATGTACAACCTGCCGAACCATTGGAATTGTGGGACACCCCAGCTTTTGAGCCTACCATTAAAAAAACAGATGTTCATCCTGACGGAGCCATTTTTGCCCGTGGAGCTTGCGACGATAAAGGTCAGATGTACATGCACATTAAGGCTTTGGAAATAATGATGGCAACCAATACTTTAACCTGCAATGTGAAATTCATGATTGAAGGGGAAGAAGAAGTTGGATCAGTGAATCTAGAAAAGTTCGTAAAAAACAATTTAGAAAAACTTAAAAGCGACGTAATCTTAGTTTCTGACACATCTATAATAGCAAACGATATACCTTCTATTACAACCGGTTTAAGAGGATTGAGCTATGTAGAAGTAGAAGTTACTGGACCAAATCGCGACTTGCACAGTGGTGTATATGGAGGTGGTGTTGCCAACCCAATAAATGTACTTAGCCGTATGATAGCTTCACTACAAGACGAAGACAAGCGCATTACAGTTGAAGGATTTTACGACAATGTTGCAGAATTGAGTGCTGAAGACAGAGCCGCTATGGCAAAAACTCCTTTTACTCAAGATCATTTCAACAATAAAATTGGCATTCCAAAAGAAGAAGGTGAAAAAGGATACTCTACAATAGAAAGAACCTCTATAAGACCAACATTAGATGTGAATGGAATTTGGGGTGGCTACATTGGTGAAGGCGCAAAAACGGTGCTTCCAGCTAAAGCATTTGCCAAAATTTCGATGCGTTTAGTGCCAAATCAAACACCAGATGAAATCACTGAAAAATTTAAAAAACACTTCAACAAAATCGCTCCTGATTCGGTTAGCGTTAAAGTAACTCCGCATCATGGAGGAACACCCGTTGTCGTTTCAACCGATAGTGTAGAATACCGAGCAGCAAGTAAGGCTATGGAAGATGCTTATGGCAAAGAGCCAATACCTTCTCGCGGTGGTGGAAGCATCCCTATTGTTGCTTTGTTTGCACAAGAGCTAAAAGTGGATACCATTTTAATGGGCTTTGGATTGGATACTGACGGATTGCATTCTCCAAACGAACACTTTGGTTTGTTCAACTACTACAAAGGCATAGAAACTATTCCTATGTTTTACAAGCATTACGCTGAAATGAAAAAAGCATAATCCCGTTTAGAAAAACACTTTAATAAAAGCACCTCTCAATTGATGGGTGCTTTTTTTATGCTCAATATCCATAACTAGATTATTATTGCACCGATGAAAAAAATTATCGCACTTCTCCTTCCACTCATATTCCTAATCGCAACATCGTGCAGTTTCAAAGAATTGGAATTTGTAGGTCTTACAAGATTAGAAAGCGCCAAAATGGGGTTAACTGAAAGTGTAGTCGACTTAACATTTAAAGTAAACAATCCCAATTGGTACGGTTTCCAACTGCGTGAGAGTCATTTTGAGATTGAAGTTGCCGGAAGTACGTTTGACCTTATTGGCGATGAAAAATGGAAAATAAAACCTGGTGACAACTACCTTAAAGCTCAGGTTAAATTCAACCCAATGTTGAATATTGGTGCTGTAAGCAAACTGCTTATGAGCAAAACAGCCATCGACAATCTCACTATAAAAGTGAAAGGCGATACTCAAGCAAAAAAGTTTTTGATCAGCAAAAAAATAGTGATTAACGAGACAATTCCAATTAAGGATTAATCATCCGAATAGATAGCCTCGGCAGAAGTTACTACCCACATACCAAATATTCCTTTCTGCTCTTTTATACGGATCCATTGCGGCGAATACACTTTCAGTCCATCTACATCTGATTCCGATAAATTATACACACGTTCTTCAGTAAAGGTGAATTCAACACCGCTTGAATGCTCTAATTCAAAAGCTCCATGCCGTTTAATTCTGACGTCAAAAACTGTGATTCTTTCATCAATAGGAAGGACATAATTGAAAGCAAATATTAAAAATGAAAGAGCAGGAACCAACAACAACAAAACCATACGAGGCTGCCAAAAAGACGATGTAAGAGCTAGATATTTGTTCACCCACATGAGAAACAAAAAACACAAAGCCAATACGACAGCCAAGAGTTTGCTTAGTCCGTAAAAGCTTAAGTTCGTAACAGCGAATAAATGAAAGTTGAAAAACGCTAGGATAAAAAAGAGCAAAACCATCAGGTTGATGTGCTTGTCTTTCAATCCGTATCCACTCAATATGGCGTACAAAAAACCTGTCTTCTTAAAAACCTGCTTTTTAGCTTTATTTACGTGTTTTTTGGGCAGTTGTGCCATCCCGCAAAATAGAAACAAAATGTCAGAAATCCATCCACATACTAACAAACTCATTAACGAAGCCAGCCTGTATTTACAGCAACACGCTCACAATCCTGTTGATTGGCTTCCATGGGGGCCCGAAGCTTTTGAAAAAGCCGAAAAAGAAAACAAACTGGTTTTAATTTCTATTGGATATTCATCGTGCCATTGGTGTCATGTAATGGAAAAAGAAAGTTTCGAAAACGAATCGGTTGCCGACATTATGAACGAGCACTTTGTTTGCATCAAAGTAGACCGAGAAGAACACCCCGATGTAGATGATGTTTACATGCTTGCAGTGCAACTTATGACAAAACAAGGTGGATGGCCTTTGAATTGTTTTACTCTTCCGAACGGAAAACCTATTTATGGCGGCACTTATTTCCCAAAGCACAAATGGGTAGAGATATTGGAACTATTGCACAAAAGCTACTCAACCAATCCTGAGAAAGTACTTAGCTACGCAGAAAATTTAACGACTGCCATAAACCAAAACAACGCATTGATTACACTGCCAGAAGATTCTTCTGCATTAGAAACTATTGATTTTTCTGACATAAACAATGGACTAGAACGCAGTTTTGATATGGCTTACGGCGGACATCAGCGAGCTCCAAAATTTCCCATGCCTGTAGAATGGCAATACTATCTTACAAGCTTACATTACAATGCCAATACAGATTTGAATGAACACATAAGCAGAACTTTAAACCATATGGTTTCGGGAGCTATGTACGATCAAATTGGTGGCGGTTTTTCAAGATACAGTGTCGATCAAGAATGGAAAATACCGCACTTTGAGAAAATGCTGTACGATAACGCTCAGCTCATTTCGCTTTACAGCAACGCTTACCGTAGTACAGGCAATAAAGAGTTTTTACGTATTGCCGTAGAAAGTGCTGAGTTTTTGCTGCGCGATATGTACAACGACAAAAGCGGTGGGTTTTATTCTGCATTGGACGCTGACAGCGAAGGCGAAGAAGGAAAATTTTATGTTTTCACACAAAAAGAATTGCTCCAACTCATACCAAAAGAATTGTTTGATTTGGCTAGAGCTTGGTTTGGATTAGACAAGTATGCATTGTGGGAGCACGACAATTACATAATTGGTAATAGAATGTCGGACACCGAGTTGATGAAAAAATTTGACTGGGATGAATCGACTCTTTCCGAAAACAAACAAAGCATAAAAAAGGCCTTACTACAACACCGAGAGCAACGAGTTTGGCCTGGTTTAGACGATAAAGAAATAGCGAGTTGGAACGCCTTAACCGTTATTGGATTTTGCGATTTATACAAAGCTTCGGGCAATGACAAATACAAACAACAAGTAGCTAAAGGCTTAGAGTTTTTCGAAAACCACATACAACATGCTGATGGCATTTGGCGCTATTACAAACCTAATGGCAAAAAAATTGAAGGAAAATTAGAAGACTACGCCAACTATGCATTGGCTTATTTACGCGCGGCTGAATTAGAGAATGCCCCTGAAAGAATTGAGAAAGCCAACAATATTACATCACAAATTGACGAACTGTTTTTGCAAGCTAACGCCTTATACTACAACAGCAGTCCAATAGGATCTAACTTAATAAGCAACCCCATAGAATTAAGCGACAATGTAATTCCTAGCGCAAATGCCACGATGGCAGAAGTTCTGTTTATACTTTCTAAAAGCGAGTATGTTCCGAAACATGAGAAACACATGTTGCAGATGTTACAACACATGAAAACATCCATACAAGATTATAGCAGTGGTTATTTCAAATGGATGGAATTATATCAACGCGCACAACACGATTACAACGAACTCGTTTTAGTGAACACTTCATCTGTTAATCATTCAAAATTATTGCAGACCTTCGCGCCAGACATTCTTATTTTACCCCTCGACAAAGACACTGATGTCCCTTCAATTTTCAATGGCAAATACCAACGAAACCAAGAATTATATTACCTGTGCACCAACAAAGTTTGCCAAAAACCAGTTGAAAGCATTAGCGAATTGGAACAGATACTTAAGTAGCATACTTCTCTTAGCACTTACTTTTTCTGCTTCAGCACAAATAAATTTTCCTTGGCACCCAAACGATTTGAATGCGGTAGTAAAGGACTATGTATTGCGTACCAGTGTAAGTGGTTTAAAAGATGTAAGCATATCGCAAAGCATAAAACGTGAAGGCGAACCTATAGAAAGTAAACCTGAGTTATACACGATAGAATATCAAGAATCTGGAGTTGTAAAACGCTACAATAAACTCTATGCCAACGAGGTTTTTCATACCATCGATTACCTATATCTTAATAACAGACTGTACCGAGAAATAGAAAAAATAGGATCTGGATACATGGTACTTCAGTATTACTATGCTGGCGACAAAATCAACCACAAACAATTTGTATCTCGCACTGATTCTGAAGATTTAGTAGAAATTCTAGCATCGCAAGACGACCGACCAATAGAAAACTATACCCACGAAATAATACGTGGTGAAAAGATTCAGAAAACCATTCGCATAGATCACAATCGAAAAATTAGCTTCACTGAATCTGAATCCATTTTCAATTCCAACACCGACACCTTACCACACACCATTAAAAGGCGCTACGATGCCAACACAGTTTACAATGTATGGCAATACACTTACAATGATTTAGGAAAAGTGAAGAGTGCTACCAATTATAAAAGCAAAATTTTAGCTGAAGTTTATCAATACAGTTACAACGAAAAAGGGAAATTGAAAAAAATAGCGCGCTTTGAAAACGAAAAACTCTTGAATGAATTAGAGTTTTATTACGGTAAAAACGGATTATTAAGAACTTGTTTGTTGGTCAATACCGAGAGCAAAGAATTGCTACTCACTGATTTTAGGTATTCCTTTTATTGAAAATTTGGTTTTGGGCTTTGTCGCCACAAAATCTTTTAAGTAAAAGGGCACGAAATAGGCCAAGTCTTCAAACTCTTTAGCCACGAACTTTGTTGCTGCCTCTTGTGCATGAAATACTGCACTGGTATATATGCCCTTATGAATTTCTATGGCATTGTACTTTTCAACTCCTGCAAATTTGTCGGCACCATCGCCAATCCATACATGATTATCCAATCCGTGCTGCTCGTCAACTATAAGTGCTTTCACTTCTGATGACGTATTGTTTGCTCTATCAAAGGTTTGAACAAACACCTCTTCTCGTCGAGCATCAATCATTGCAGCTATTTTGCCTTCGTGCATTTCCACTTTAGAAAAATACATGCCCAGCATGGCTTCAAATGGATTAACAGAAATAAGCGGAATATCTAGAGCCGAACAAAAACCTTTTGCTGCAGACACGCCATAACGCAAGCCCGTATAAGATCCTGGACCTTGCGAAACAGCTACGGCATCTAAGTCTGAGAAACTCATTTCTAATTGAAGCAAGCAATCGCCAATAAATCGATGCAGCTTTTCAGTATGAATGTATTGCTCAGTGCTCAGCTCTTCAATACAGCCAAGCACTTCGCCATGTTCATTGCAAATTGCTACAGAACAATTGTAGCCAGTACTTTCTATTATAAGAATAGAAGCCAATGCTTATTCAGATTCAGAAACGACTAATTCTTCTTCAGCTACTTCTACAGTTGCATTGTTTTTCAATGTTCTAGAAATAGCACTGTATGGGCCAGAAATCACTTCTTCGCCAGCTTCTAAACCTTCTACTATTTGGATGTTTTTGTTATCCTGAATACCAGTTTTTACTTTGCGCATGATGGCTTTGCTGCCTTCTTTTACAAACACACACTCAAATTCTTTATCCGCATCGGTCGATCTGCGATTTACTTTACCAGTAGAATCTGTACGTGTAGTAACCGATTCGATTGGAACAGCAATGATGTTTTTCACACTTTTAGTAATGATTTCAACTGCTGCAGACATACCTGGACGGAATGGAGAAAATCCTGCAGGTTTCCCTTCCATTAACCCTTCGTATCCATCATCTATCAAAGCAATTTTTACTGCAAAATTTGTTACTTGATCCGTCCCTGATCCTAATGATGCAGCAGCATTTGCTATTTCAATTACTTCACCTTTGAATTTTTTACCTAGGTAAGAATCTACTTCAACCAAAGCTGTATCACCAATTTTTACACGAATGATGTCGTTTTCATTTACATCAACATGCACTTCCATCTTTTTCATGTTTGCCACATTCATCATGGCTGTACCTTGCATTTGAGCAGTACCTACAACACGTTCGCCTTGCTCAACTGTAAGAGCTGAAACCGTACCGGCTTGCGGAGAATAAATAGCCGTTCGTTTCAAGTTGTCGTTGGCTTCCTTTAAAGTAGCTTCAGAACTTTTTACTGAAAATTCTGCTGCAACAACCGACTGTTTAGATGCATCAACCTGAGCTTTCCCTACTTCGTAAGTACTTTCAATATTCTCAAATTCAGCTTGAGATATAGCTCCTGATTTGTAAAGTTTTTCGTTTCTTTCAAAAGCTCTTTCTGAATTTATGAACTGAGCTTTTACTTGTGCCAAACCAGCTTTAGCATTTGCTAAATTGGCTTTAGCTGTATTCACAGCAGCACGAGCACGGTTAAGAGATGAAATGTAAATATCTGGGTTGATTTTCAAAAGCAAATCGCCCTCTTTAACCATGTCGCCTTCTTTTACAGCCAACTCAATTATTTCTCCTGAAACCTCAGATGATATCTTAACATCTACCGCTGACTGAATTTTACCATTGGCATTGACATACTCTGTAATGTCCAATTTCGTAACCTCCGTTAAATTAACGGCCATTTTATCGCCTTTGCCACCACCAGCAACCGCTGCAACAACGATTAATACAAGTATGATAACAACAACTATAATGATTGCTTTTTTGTTCTTTTTCATGGGTGTTGGTTTATAGGTCTTGGCCGTTGTAAAATTGTAAAACTCTTAATCTGAATAAATAGGTGTATTGGGCTCTAGCCAATTCGTTTTGTGCACTTACAAATCGTGTTTTGCTGTCTTCAAATTCTGATGCGTTGATCAGGTTTTGAGCAAATCTCGATTCTGCATTTTTGAATGAAAGCTCCGATGCTTCGAAAGCATTTTTACTCGCCTCGTACGATTTCAATGAAGCAACTGCATCATTATAAGAACGCTCGATATCCTGACGCAAAACATTCTTTGCATTGTCTACTGATAAGCGGCTAATAGCCGTATTGATTTTAGCTCGCGATGCTCCGTTACGGGTTTTATTTCCGTTAAACAAAGGAATCACTAAGGATAAAGAAAGAGTTTTATTGATGTTGTCTTCTAACTGATCACCAAACGATTTTGTTTCGTAATCGTTGTATCCAAATCGTGGCACTAGAACCGGCTCTAATGTAGTTCCAGTAAAACCTATGGTATCGTTGCCTAAAAATGATGGATCTCCCAAAGGTTGTCTATTGGCTCCCGAATAACCTGTACCAAAACTAGCATTGGCTGTAAGTCGAGGCATATAACCTCCCCTAGCAATTGCCAATCCCTTCTCTGAACTTTTCAATCTGTATTCCGCCGATTTGATTTCCGGCATGTTTTCCACAGCTATTTCAAACAATGCTGGACTCTTTTGCAATTGACCTAATGAGGCGTCTATTGCTCCTGTTTCCACTTCTTCTAATGCAATCTTTTCGTCTGCAGGTAGATTCAGGAACTGTTTCAGTTGAAGTTTTGTGAATTGTAAATCGTTTTGACGTGAAACCATGTTCAGCTCATCGTTAGCCAATTGCGATTTTATATCCAACAATGAATTTTGAGCCAACTGACCTACTTCTACTAATTGTGTAATACGATCCAATTGCAATTGTGTCGACTTCACTTGTTGTGTAGCTATGTTCAACAATTTCTGCGTAAGCAACACCTGTAAGTATGCATTGGCAACAGAAAGTGAAATGTCGTTTTTAACTTTTTTCAAATCTTCCACACTTGCCAAGAAATTATATTTCCCTTGCTGAATGGTATTTACTTTTTGCAAACCACCAAACAAAACAATGGAAGATGACAATCCCAAACTATTTGAGCGCACTCTATTGGTAGCAAATTGGTTGGTAAACGGGTCAATGGTTTGTCCCCAGTTATACCCATGCGATGCAGAAGCATTCAAACTAGGAAGCAAGTCGAGCTTAGCTTCGTTTTTGCTGATTTCAGATATCCTGGTATTCAGCTCAGTTTGTTTTACGCTAATGTTGTTTTCCAAGGCAATATCAATGCACTCTCTTAGCGACATTTGCTTCTGAGCGGCAAGTCCGAGAACAAGAAAAGTGCACATTGCAGTGAATAATACTTTCATTGGCTTAAGGTTTGGGCGACAAGGTATATCTAAATGAAAAAAGCTGCGCCTATTTTTTATTGAACGGCTTTGCTCGCATTTGATTGGTAATAAAAAAGGAGCTTATAAAAAGCCCCTTTGTAACAATGTCGTTGTTTTGAAATTATTTTAGTGTATTGTTGCGTTCCGCTTCGTCGTTGTATTTAGATTGCATACGCAACCAAACACCGATACCGACTACGATTCCTAAAGTAACTACTACATTGAATGAGTTACCTATCGGCTCCAAAAGAGTTTCGAAGGTCCACACCATAAATTCTTCTATTGGTTTTAGTACATCTTGGAAGTTCATCTTGCTTACTTTTGAGCGAAAATAAAACAAAGTTTATTAATACAACATGTTACATCGATTAATCCAAAGCAGCCAGCCTATTTTTTCATTATTGCTGTACATTATTGTTATTCCTATGCTTTGGTTTGTCTTTCAGCATCCCATTAGTGAAGGCCAAGTACTTCAGTCGGTTTTAGCCCTTATAGGTCTTATTGGCGCTTCCTTTTTTATGGGCTTGATTCTCGAAAAGACAGAGCTAACAAAAAATAGCATCAATGCCAGTGCATTCGCATTATTGATAGCCGTATTGTTTGCCGACATTAAATTTGACCACCTACGCGAAATATTCTTCATGCTCTTTGCTACAGTTACTGTTTTACAAAGCATAAAAATTTACAAAGAAGATCACCCTGGTGCACAATACCTAATACTGGGTTTTTTGGTTGGCATCCAATTTTTACTACTCCCTTTTGTAGGCATCTACAGTATTGCAGGCATTTTGCCATACATGCTTTTTGGTGCAGGTATTAGAATAAAGGGGATTGTTAGTTATTTAGTTGGAGCCGTAATTAGTGTTTACCTCTATTTATCAATTGGTTATTTATTTGACTTAGATTCAGTCATTAATTTTGATATCAACCTTAAGGTATACAATATTTTTAGCGATACATTGTCATGGATTGGACCATTTTCGCTTGTAGCAATTGCCATATTCATTGGTATTCCAGGCAACTTAAGTTTGTTCAGAGATTTGAGTGTTGAAAAAAGATTTTACCAACGCATCATGTTGTTTCACAGCATATTAATACTCGCTCAAGGAATTGTATTATCGGTTACAAACAACACGCCTGCACTGAATATAATAGCCACTTTTTCAGTTTGTCTATTTCTTACCGTTATTTTCACAAAAGTGCAGAGAGCTTGGGTAAGTTCCGTCTTCTTTCTATTGGCTCTGATCATTTTTATTGGCAGAAGCTATTTTATTTAACCCCATACCCATACAATTGATTACTTTTGCCGCATGAAATTTGGTGTAATAACTTTCCCTGGATCTAATTGCGACATGGACATGGTGTACGCATTAGAAAGCAAAATGAACCAAACAGTTGAAAGACTTTGGCACAAAGACAGCAGCCTTAAAGGTGTTGATGCTGTTATCGTACCGGGTGGTTTTAGCTACGGAGATTATTTACGCTCAGGTGCTATCGCTCGCTTCTCGCCTATCATGAAAGAAGTAGTTCAATTTGCCAACAAAGGTGGATTGGTTTTTGGCGTTTGCAACGGATTTCAAATCCTTTGCGAAGCTGGATTGCTTGATGGTACTTTGTTGCACAACAATCAGCAAAAATTTATTTGCAAAAACGTATTCTTAAAAAGCACAAGCAACAACAGCTTATTGAATACACTTGCACCAAAAGATCAAGCACTTAAAATTCCTATCGCCCATGGTGAAGGACGTTTCTTTGCTGATAACGATACCATCAAAAAATTAGAAGACAACGACAACATCATTTACAAATACTGTGATGAGAATGGAATCGTTAACGATGCTTCTAACCCAAATGGTTCTATCTTAAACATCGCCGGTATTTGCAACGATGGCAAAAACGTATACGGTATGATGCCCCACCCAGAACGTGCTGCCGATAAAGAACTTGGTAACACAGACGGTTTGTTCATCCTTGAAGGTTTACTCAATACGGTTAACGCATAAATTTTGGCTCGGGTAAAAATCGATTTTCCAAACTCGTTTTTATTCACAACACAGACGAAAGTTCGTGTTGGCGACCTCAATTATGGCAACCATTTAGCCAACGACAAACTCCTAGCGCTGTTACACCAAGCACGGGTTGAGTTTTTCGAATCGCTAAATCAATCTGAATTGGATTTTTTCGGACAAGGTATAATCATGTCCGATAGTGTAATAAACTACAAAGCACAAGCTTTTCTAAACGATGACCTCGAAATTAGTGTTGGTATTACCGACATCAGTCGTGTTGCATTCGATATAGTTTACAGAGTTTCTAAAAATTCAGTACTCGTAGCCGAAGCCAAAACCGGAATGGTTTGTTTCGATTACAAAAACGAAAAAGTATGCCCCGTGCCTGCTTCTTTACTTCAACTTTTACAATAACATTTTCATGAGCGCTCCACAACATTTAGTTACTGCAGCTTTACCGTATGCCAACGGTCCATTGCACATTGGTCATATTGCAGGTGTGTATTTACCTGCTGATATTTACACCCGTTTTCTTCGGTTAAAAAACGAAGACGTTGCCTTTATTTGCGGTAGCGACGAACATGGAGCAGCCATAACTTTACGCGCTAAAAAAGAAGGCATATCGCCTCAGGATATTGTTGACAAATACCACGGAATCAATAAAAAGGCATTTGCCGATTTCAATGTCAATTTTGATATCTACCACCGTACATCTTCTCCAGAACACCATGCTACAGCTCAAGAATTTTTCTTGAAATTGCTAGAAAATGGAAGTTTTGAAGTAAAAACCAGCGAACAATACTACGACGAAGAAGCTCAGCAGTTTTTAGCCGATAGATACATTTCTGGCGATTGCCCAAAATGTGGAAAAGGTGGAGCTTATGGCGACCAATGCGAAAATTGCGGTTCGGCTTTAAGTCCAGATGATTTAATCAATCCTGTTTCTACTCTTACCGGTAAAGCACCCGTAAAAAGAGAAACCAGTCATTGGTATTTGCCAATGAATAAGCACGAAGAATGGTTAAGAACTTGGATTGAAGAAGGCAAATTGGATGGCAAACAATTGCACGACCCTAAAAAATGGCGTAACCAAGTTATAGGACAATGCAAATCTTGGATCGATGGTGGTTTGCACAGTAGAGCCATGACACGCGATTTAGATTGGGGCGTTCCAGTACCCGTTGAAGGCGCCGAAGACAAAGTATTGTACGTATGGCTAGATGCTCCTATAGGATACATTACAGCCACCAAAGAATGGGCGAAAGCCAACAATAAAGATTGGAAAAGCTATTGGCAAAACGACAATAGCGAAATCACACACTTTATAGCCAAAGACAATATTGTTTTCCACAGCATCATTTTCCCAATTTTATTGAAGGAACATGGTGGATACAATTTACCAATAAATGTACCTAGCAACGAGTTTTTAAATCTCGAAGGGAAGAAAATATCGACTTCGCGCAACTGGGCTGTATGGCTGCACGAATACATCGAAGATCATCCCGATCGTATTGATGATTTGCGCTATGTATTGTGTTCTATTGCTCCAGAAAGCAAAGACAGCGAATTTACTTGGAAAGATTACCAAGCCAGAATAAACGGTGAACTAGTAGCCATCTACGGCAATTTTGTAAACCGCGCTATGGTCTTGTGCCATAAATATTACGACGGCAAAGTACCTTCCAACTCTCCACGTATGGAAGAGGCTGACGATGCCCTTGCTGCGGCTTTAGAAATGCCAAGATTGATAGAAAAATCAATCCGCGCACACAAATACCGCGAAGCCTTACAACACGCTATGCAAGTAGCTCGTATTGGAAATAAATTTTTGGCCGATACCGAACCTTGGAAGCTTTGGAAAACAGAGCCAGAAAAAGTTCAGCCCATCATCTACACTAGTTTGCAAATTTGCAAGTTGCTGAGCCAAGTATTCCAAACATTTTTACCCGACAGCTCGGCTAAAATGGCCGCTATGTTGAACATCGATTTAACATGGGAAGAAACGTTTACTCCTCTTGAAGAAGGGAAGCAATTGAACAAAGCAGCTCTTTTATTCCGTCCGTTTGAAGATGAAGACGTAGCCAAACAAGTAGAAAAACTTAAAGCCAGCATGGAAAGCAACGCAACTACACCAGCCTACAAAGACAATGTCGATTTCGAACAATTTACAGCCATGGATCTGCGTGTAGGAACCATTCTTACAGCAGAAAAAGTAAAGAAATCGAACAAGTTATTGCAGTTTACTGTAGATATGGGCAATGAAAAACGCACCATTTTAAGCGGTATTGCCAAACATTACAGCGCAGAAGAATGTGTTGGACAGCAAGTTTTGGTAATGGCCAATTTAGCTCCACGTAAAATAATGGGAACCGAATCGCAAGGCATGATTTTGTTGGCTGAAAATGCCGACGGAAGCTTAGCGTTTATGTCGCCAGACAAAAAGCGAGACGCGGGTGCCATTATAGCGTAACTTATAGAATTACAAGTTAAAATTCGTTCCAATTAATTTGGTTTGGTTTCATCTGAAATCAAACCAAAGTGGAATCCTTCGCTCAATTTTAACTCTATAAATTTCGGCAAAGCATACCGCAAATTAGTTTCAGCTTTCAAGCTATCGTGAAACAAAATTATAGAGCCTTCTTTGGCTTTCAAGCTTCTATTGAGGCATTCCTGTGGTAATATTTTAGCATCGTAATCTTTGGTAAGCACATCCCACATCACTATGGTATAACCCTCCTTTTGCAACCACTTAATTTGTGGACGGATCAACTTTCCATAGGGCGGACGAAACAAGTTCGATTGAATGTATCGCTTGGCTTTGATTATGTTTCTTAGATAGTTACTGCTTCTTAATTTCCAACCATTTACGTGATTGAAAGTATGATTGCCTACCCTATGTCCTTCATCTAAAATACGTTGATAAATTTCGGGGTGTTTTCTAACATTATCGCCCACACAAAAGAAATGGGCTTTTACATTAAACTCCTTCAAAATATCCAACACCCACGGAGTAACCTCTGGAATTGGACCATCGTCGAAAGTCAAAAAAAAACGCTTTTCCTCCGTATGCGGCACTCGCCAAACACACGAAGGAAAAACGCTTTGGTAAAAATCTACCGTTTGCACTTAGAACGTTACACGTTGAACTCTACGTTGTAGCTCTTGCAACTTAGCTTGTACATCAGCTTCCATTACTTTAAGATCAACTTCTAATTCTTTAGCAAAATCTAAGTTTTTAGCCAAACTCAGCTGCACCAAACGGTTAGCTACAGCAAAATGAATTTGCATTTCTTCAGCCAACGGACGCAAGTCTTCCGGATCCAATTGTAAGTAATATTCAGCATTTTGCTTTTGTACTGCAAACAAATCACGAATCACTTTTTCAGCTTGTTCGTAATCGTCAATACGCAAGTAATTTTCAGCAATTGGCGTCATTACTCTTGTATAAGGCACATTTTTTTGTGGCATTACTTCAAGACATCTATCCAATACTTTCTTAGCCATTTCTTTATCGCCCTTACGGATGAATGATTCGGCTAAGTTGCTGAACTGCAAACGCAAGTTGGTGGTCATACGGATGTTGTTTTCGTCCATATACACATCTTCTGTATCCATGTTACCCCATTGGAAGTTGTTCATCATGTTTTCGTACATGATGTCAGAAGCAATTCTTCCAGAAACACCTGGTATTTCAGAACGCTCAGTTTTAATTGGCACCAAACGGTAAGCCAGACCTTCTAATTGGAAATACTGCTGCAAACCAATGTAGGCTTCAGAACCAGTAGTTACAGCAAAGTAAATTGGTCTTTCCCAATTGTTGGTTGCCAAGATATCCAGTGTAACCAATGAGTTTTTAAGGATGTAGCTTTTGTTCAGCGTCCACTCCAATCGGTCAACAATTTTCGCAGTATCCTCAATAGCTACGGTACCATTAGCCAGTACTTTTTCTTTATCTACAGCTAAACTGAATGTTTTTGATGGTAAGAAATGCATCTTTTCTCCATTCTGCATAGGCAACATATTACCGTCGCGCTTAACAAAGTCCATAGCTCTATCGATATCCAAATAAGCACCTGCACGGTTGCGGCTATCGTCTAATATGATAACATCTCTAGTACCTTGTCTGTACATGGTTTCGTCCATAGAAATAGGAACCGGCGCACCATCATAAGCTCTATGCTTCATTTGATCAACATACCAATCGGTATTCAATAAACTCAAGTTTACAATACGTACATCCGTACGGTAGCCTTCTACTTCTTGTACATACCAAAGCGGGAAGGTATCGTTATCCCCATTGGTAAATAAAATTGCATTTGGCTCGCATGAGTCCAAGTAATTCTTCGCAAAATCAACACCCGTTCTACGTTTTGCTCTTGAGTGGTCATCCCAGTTTTGAGAAGCCATAAGCAACGGAATTGGCAATGTTAAAATCAATGCCATGAGAGCCATATTTTTATGACTCATGTTTTTACCCACTGCAATAAACAGAGCAATAACGCCACCAGAAATGGCCGTCATATATAAAATAGAGTACGATGTTCCGTGACCAGATCCACCGACCATTTCTATTAAAAATAAGGCTACACCAACACCAGCAAACGGTAAAATACCTTTACCCAATTCTGGCATGCTAAGATTTTTAGACCAGTGATAAAGCCCCATTACACCTAAGCCAACCCAAATTGCGAAAGCATAGAAAGACCCTACATAGGCATAATCACGCTCACGTGGCTGAAGAGGTGTTTGGTTCAAGTAAATTACAATTGCTAATCCGGTTAAGAAGAACAATAGTGCCACTACAGAAAATTGTTTTTTGTCAACTACAAAGTGGAAAACCAAACCAATAAGACCTAAAATAAATGGCAATAAGAACAGTTTATTGTATCCTTTGTTGTTTTCCATGAAGGCTGGCAATACATCATGATTACCAATCAATTCTTGGTCAATCATTTTCACACCCGTTATCCAGTTACCATGGGTTATTTCTCCATGTCCTTGAATGTCATTTTGCTTACCTGCGAAATTCCACATGAAATAACGCCAATACATGAAGTTTACTTGATAGCTAAAGAAATAGCGTAAGTTCTCGACCAATGTAGGCTTGTTCTCCATCTTCGTACCTTGGTTGGTTTGAATGCGGATAGGCTTCCCAACAAATTTCGACCATTTCTTGTATTCTGAAATATGGTTTGCCTGACTGCTGTACATCCTTGGAAACAAGGTTTCAAAACGAGAATCGTAATTGTACAAAGCATCTTTTTTATCGTCGGAAACAACGTATTCTTTAACAATATCGGCGCCTTTTGCTGAAGCATTGGCATTGATAAAGTTTTGAGCATCAAAATTGGTTTTGAACGACTTTACTGTTCTACCTGCTTTTTTTACAGAATAAGCTTTGATATAAACAGGGTTTCCGTCTTTGCGTGGTTCAGAAGCATCCAAAGGCGCCATCCACTGTTGTCCGTAAATCAAAGGACGATCACCGTATTGCTCACGGTTTAAGTAAGATACCAAAGCAAATACATCTTCAGGATTGTTTTCATCCATTGGAGGATTGGCATAACTACGAATTAGGATAATCGCAAATGTGCTGTATCCTATCAATATCATCATGATGGAATTCAATGCCAAGTTACCGGCAAACATTCCTTTTTTACGAGTGTAGTATAGTCCAAAAATAAGCGCTGCAAAAAGTAAGATAACATAAACAGTTACCCCTGAAAAGAAGCCCATTCCTAGTCCGTTAACGAATATTTTTTCGAAGCTAGCAGCTACTTTATACGTACCCGGTATAATTACACCTTGTATTACGCCCAAAATACCTACCGATGCTAAAAACGTGTAAATAACACCCTTGCGAGTCGTTTCGAAGTTTCTGAAGTAATACACAAAACAAATTGCAGGTATAGCCAACAAGTTCAATAAATGGACCCCGATAGAAAGTCCCATAAAGTACGTGATAGCAATTAGCCAGCGTGTACTATGTGGCTGATCGGCTACCGAATCGTACTTCATTATCGCCCAGAAAACTAAGGCAGTAAAGAAACTCGACATGGCATAAACTTCACCCTCTACGGCTGAGAACCAAAAACTATCTGAAAACGTGTAAACCAAACCGCCTACAACACCAGAAAAAACAATTGCCAAGGCAGTTCCTTGAGAAATTTCACCGTATTTTTTGATGGCAATCTTCTTAGCAAAAGCCGTTACTGTCCAAAATAGAAACAGAATTGTAAAACTTGAACAAAGTGCAGAAAGCACATTCACACTAGTAGGAACAAACTCCAACGGAACGAATAAAGTGAAAAACCTTGCTAGTAACATAAAGAATGGCGCCCCAGGAGGGTGACCAACTTCTAATTTATAAGCAGATGCGATAAACTCTCCACAATCCCAAAAAGATGTGGTCGGTTCAATGGTGAGGAGATACACTATGGTAGCGATTAAAAATGTTAACCAGCCGCCGATAATGTTGAGCTTCTTGTAATTCATAGAATATGGTTGCCGTGCGAATTTAAAAATCTTAGAACGCACTAGGGTAAAAAAAATTGAGTCATTTTTATTTTGATGATTAAAAATACTTTTTATATTTGCACTCGCATTACGGAAATATCTGCGATGCGGTAGTGCCCGATGGTGTAACTGGCAACACGTCTGTTTTTGGTACAGAAGAGTCTAGGTTCGAGCCCTAGTCGGGCAACAAAAATTTAAAACCGCTTTATCTAAGCGGTTTTTTTATGCCTTTTATTTTATAAAAAAGAACAAATCCTCGCTGTTTCAATGCTTTTAAGTAGGCATCAAATTCGAAAACTCGTCTTATTTCGGCCATATAAACTTCTATTTCCAACGAACGAACAACGTTTTTCACTGAGAATAGTAGAATATCAGTTGCCTTTTCAAAAATTATAACATCAATTATTCAACGCCCTTAATGCCTTTTTCATAACTTCATCGCTTCAAAAAAATTAGCGGATGAAAAAAATATTAATGGTCGGTTTAGTTGCCAGCATGGTCTTACAATCTTGTGGTGACGCAAATAACGACACCAAAAAAGTTGAAGAAAATTCAAAGGCTTCAGAATTCAACTATTTAGCAGAGCAATTTGCTGACTTAAAAATTGTTCGATACCAAATTCCTGGTTGGGAAAAATTATCCCTTAAACAAAAGAAATTAGTTTACTTCCTTACACAATCAGGTCTTGCAGGACGTGATATGATGTGGGACCAGAATTATCGCCACAACCTAGCTATCCGTACGGCACTTGAAAGCATTGTAAATAATTACACCGGCGACAAAGAGAGTGAAGAATGGAATAGTTTCATGACTTACACCAAGCGTGTTTGGTTTTCGAATGGTATCCACCACCATTATTCAAACGATAAATTGAAGCCTGAGTTTTCTAAAGAATACTTCGAAGGTTTGCTTTCTGCTACCAACACTACACTAAATGCAGAAGCTCAAGAAGCTATATTTGGTGATGCCGACATGAAAAAGGTTAACCTAGATCCTGACAAGGGATTAGTAAAAGGTTCTGCAATCAACTTTTACGATGCGGACATAACCGAAGCTGAAGTTGACGCATATTACGCTTCTATTATTGACAAAAATGATGACACACCTCTATCATATGGTCTAAACACCAAAGTAATAAGAAACAAAGATGGAAAACTAACTGAGGTTGCTTACAAAGTTGACGGACTGTATGGTGCAGCACTAGAAAAAGTAGTTTTCTGGTTAGAAAAAGCACAAGCAGTTGCCGAAAACGAAGACCAAGCAGAAGCTTTAGGATACCTTATTGAATTTTATGAAACAGGCGATTTAGAGCTTTGGGATAAATTCAATATCAAATGGGTTGCTACAGAAGGCGACATCGATTTTATTCACGGTTTTGTTGAAGTTTACAACGATCCAAAAGGATACAAAGGTTCTTACGAAGTAATTACTCAAATTACCGATTTCGATGCTTCTGCACGCATGAAAGTATTGCAAGACAATGTACAATGGTTTGAAGACAACGCTCCTTTAATGGACAACCATAAAAAAGCGAATGTAAAAGGTGTTACATACAAAGTCGTTAACGTAGCTGGTGAAGCAGGTGATGCATCTCCTTCTACTCCGATTGGAGTAAACTTACCAAACGCTAACTGGATTAGAGCCAATCACGGATCAAAATCAGTAAGCTTAGGAAACATCGTTAGTGCATATGCTGGGGCATCAGGTTCTGGTTCTTTGCAAGAATTTGCTTTCAACGAAGAAGAAATTGCAAGAGCTAAAGCTCACGGTAAAATTGCCGACAAATTACATACCGCTTTACACGAAGTAGTAGGTCACGCATCAGGTCAAATTGAAAAAGGTGTTGGAACACCAAAAGAAACATTAAAAAGTTACGCATCTACTTTAGAGGAAGGTCGTGCCGATTTAATAGCATTATACTATTTAATGGATGAAAAATTGGTTGAGCTAGGACTGATGGAATCATTAGAAGTAGGTAAAGAAGCTTACGATTCTTACATACGTAATGGTATGATGTTGCAATTAAGAAGATTGAATGTTGGCGATGACATTGAAGAAGCGCATATGCGTAACCGTCAATGGATTTCTAAATGGGTATTTGAAAAAGGTGCCGCAGACAACGTTATCGAACAAAAAGTAGTTGAAGGAAAAACCTATTTTGTAGTTAATGACTACAAGAAACTTCAAACACTATTTGGTGAATTGCTTCGCGAAGTACAACGCATCAAATCACAAGGAGATTACGAAGCCGGTAAAGCATTGGTTGAAAACTACGGAGTAAAAGTAGACTCAGCTATTCACGCAGAAGTACTGAAACGTTCAGAAAAACTGAAGTCTGCACCATACGGAGGGTTCATCAATCCTGAATTGGTTCCTGAAATGGATGCTGATGGTAATATTATTGATGTAAAAGTTACTTACCCTACTGACTTTACTCAACAAATGTTGGATTACGGTAAAAAGTACTCTACATTAAAGTAATGTTGAACAACTATTAGATAAAAAAAGGCTCAGTGAAAACTGGGTCTTTTTTATTGATACCAACTTCCTGTTTCAGCTAATGCCACGACAACGCACATCAGCGGTTAAAAATATTTACTTTAGCCCTTCAATTGAAGAATTGACAAACAACAAAAGGAATTCTCACATCAATTTGATGTACATTAAAAACTATACTGCATGCAAAAAGTAGCATTAATCACAGGTATCACGGGTCAAGACGGAGCTTATTTAGCCGAGTTGTTATTAGAAAAAGGATACATCGTACACGGAATTAAAAGACGCGCTTCGTCATTCAACACCGACCGTATCGATCACCTATATCAAGACCCGCATGTAAATAATCGCAATTTTGTTTTGCACTATGGTGACTTAACCGATAGTACGAATCTAATACGCATCATTCAAGAAACTAAGCCTGACGAAATTTACAACTTGGCTGCACAAAGTCATGTTCAAGTAAGTTTTGAAATGCCCGAGTACACGGCCAACACCGATGGTATTGGTACTTTACGATTATTAGAGGCTATCAGAATTTTGAACTTGGAAAAACAAACCAAGTTTTATCAAGCATCTACATCAGAACTATACGGAAAAGTTCAAGAAATACCGCAAAAAGAAACAACTCCTTTCTACCCTAGAAGCCCATATGGTGTTGCCAAACTTTATGGTTTCTGGATCGTGAAAAACTACCGTGAGAGCTACGATTTGTTTGCTTGCAATGGTATTTTATTCAACCACGAATCTCCACTAAGAGGAGAAACATTCGTTACGAGAAAAATTACACGTGCAGCTGCCAAAATCTCTCTAGGTCTGCAAGACAAAATATTCCTTGGGAACCTAGACGCACAGCGCGATTGGGGACACGCGAAAGATTACGTAAAAGGAATGTGGCTTATGCTACAACAAGACAAACCAGACGATTACGTATTGGCTACGGGCAAAATGTATTCTGTTAGAGAATTCACTAAAACAGCATTTGCACAAGTAGGTATAGACCTAAAATTCGAAGGTGAAGGAGTGAACGAAAAAGGAATTTGCACCAAAACTGGTAAAGTATTGGTAGAAGTAGACGAACGTTACTTTAGACCTGCAGAAGTTGAATTGCTTATTGGCGACCCAACCAAAGCAAAAACAGAATTAGGGTGGAAGCACGAATACGACTTTGCTGCATTAGTTCAAGAAATGGTTAGTGCTGATGTTAAGCTTTTTGAAAGAGACAAACTTTTACAAGATGCTGGCCACACAACATACCGTCACCATGAATAAAAGTGACAAAATATACATCGCTGGCCATCGTGGAATGGTTGGATCTGCCATTTGCCGTGTTCTTGAAAAAGCAGGTTATACCAATTTGGTTTACCGTACTTCAAAAGAATTAAATCTTATCAACCAAGCCGACACCAACGCCTTTTTCGAAAAAGAAAAGCCTAAGCATGTTATAGTTGCTGCAGCCAAGGTTGGTGGCATTTTGGCAAACAATATTTACCGAGCCGATTTTCTATACGACAACTTAATGATTGCATCCAATGTGATGCATGCAGCCCATGTAAACGGTGTAGACAAATTGCTTTTCTTAGGATCAACGTGCATCTATCCAAAAATGGCTCCACAGCCATTAAAAGAAGAGTATTTGCTTACCGATGTACTAGAACCTACAAACGAACCTTATGCCATTGCAAAAATTGCTGGGATAAAATTGTGCGAGAACTACAAACGTCAATATGGCTGCAATTTCATTTCGGCCATGCCTACCAATTTATACGGTCCAAACGATAATTATCATCCTGAGAATTCTCATGTTCTTCCTGCACTAATTCGCAAAGTACATGAGGCCAAAGCAAACAACACTCCGAGCATCACTATTTGGGGAACAGGTAGCCCAAAGCGCGAATTCCTTCATGTTGATGATTTAGCAGAAGGTTGTTTGTTCTTAATGAACAACTACGATGGCGAACAGTTTGTAAACCTTGGTACAGGAGTTGATGTCAGCATATTAGAGCTAACCGAACTTATCAAAGAGGTGGTTGGATACGAAGGCACTATCGAAAAAGACACAACGAAACCCGATGGAACTCCAAGAAAACTAACCGACGTTGGATTGGTTCATTCATTAGGATGGAAACACAAAATTGATTTGAAAAACGGATTAAAATCTGTTTACCAAGATTTCTTAGACAACATCGATCATTATACTAAAGCCTAATGCGCTTTGGGTGGCTCATATTATTGTTGCTTCCCTTAGGGGTTAATGCCCAAACATGGTTTAAAACAGATAGTACTTTTACAGAAAACCCATTTTACTATCGATATACTCGAGGCGATAATTTTTTCACTCGCCCTTTGTACAGCGTCAAATTTGATAAGGAAAAGCAATACTTGGTTGTCAATCCTTGGTTCGATGTAAAATTGAGCAAAGCTAATAGCGAAAACCTTCTTAAAAACGGAAGAGGTGTACTGATTGAAGGCCAACATGGGCGCTTCCGATTTTTCAGCGGCTTGCAAGAGGTACAAGAAAACGCCTACGAATACGAACGGAATATCGCCGCCAATTCTGCAGCTTTACGTGGGCACAATCGCACAAAAAAAGACTCTGATGGTAATTACGACTACGCTGATTTTATTGCTGGTTTACAATACCAAGGCAATGCCATGCGCTACTCAATTGGCTGGCACCCCGTAAAAGTAGGCTCGGGTATACGACCAATGTTTGTCTCACATCACAACACGGGCTTTTTCAACTACCAAATTGGCTATACTTCAAAAAACAAAAAGATTTCTGTTACGCATGGTAATGGCACATTTTTTGGCAGTGAAAGATTGCAGTCCAATAGCGCATCAGAAGCGGGACTTAAGCGTTCACAACTCAATTGGCTAAACTCAGAATACAGCATTTCGCAAAAACTAAGTATTGCTGTGCACATGGATGCTTATTCTGAAATGTACACCGATAGCTCGGAACAACTCCGACCAAAACTGAAACATTATTTCCCTTTACCTCTATCGTTCGACAACAAAACAACAAACCGCGTAGGTGGTGAATTGAAATACTTTATTTCTAAAGGGAAATTGTACGTTGGCGCATTGAGTAACGGCATAATATATTCTGGTTTCACTCTGCGAAAAACACTTTATTCAAATCTCAACATCTCGATTAGCGTACAGGCTACCAAACACAGTTTAGACAGCACAAATCAGATTGCTCAATTTGGAAATGCTTACACTACACCGTACAAGATGGTAGAATACGATGGTCTTTCACAATTGCTTTTGAGTTTCAAAAACTTTCGATTAGAATCATCTGCAAACTATTTTAAGAGTGAAACAACAAATGGCTTGAATATATTTGCATCAATAGGCTATTGCATACATCCTCCTAGCGAAATGCTCGTCCAAGTATTTATTGAAGAGCGCCAATTCCCTCAAAAGGAAAGTTATGTAGGCATCGGCATTAGAAATAATTTAGGCTTAAGCAGAAATACATATTAATGATTATTGCATTTATCATAGCATTTGTTTGCACCATGTTTACCCTACCGGTAATCATTAAAGTTGCCAAAATCAAAAACTTGGTGGACGTTCCTGACGGCGACCGTAAAATCCATTCAAGATCGATTCCCTTATTAGGAGGGGTAAGCATTTTCGGGTCCATTGTAATTGGTTTCGGCATTAGCTACGGTCTCAACACTACGGTATTAAACCCTGCTACGTTGGCTTTTCTTATCAGTTCTTTAACCATCATGTTTTTCATAGGCTTGAAAGACGACATTGTTGGTTTATCTCCAATAAAAAAACTCATAAGTCAAATAGTATCTGCCATCATACTTGTTGTTTTAGCCGATGTTAGAATCCCGTCGATGTATGGCATTTTTGGTATACATGAGCTGCCCCTCATCATTAGTTATGTCTTTTCAATATTTGCTTTTATTGTAATTCTTAATAGCGTAAACTTAATTGATGGACTAGATGGTTTAGCTTCTGGTGTTAGTTTGGTAGCTAGCATATTCATGGCATTTTGGTTTTTTCATTTCGATAATCTTGCCCTCCTATTACTAAGCTGCACGTTAGCTGGATCGTTATTAGGTTTTTTGTTATTCAATTTTTCGCCTGCCAGAATTTTCATGGGAGATAGCGGTTCGCTTTCTGTAGGATTAATTTTGGCTTTTTTAGCCATTTCTATGCTTAAAACCGGTCCTGCACCTGTTGATACCCCTGAGTTTTTCAAGCACATCTCTAGACCGGTTGCGGCCATGTCATTTCTAGCGTATCCTTTAATCGATACTTTAAGAGCTTTTTTCAATCGTGTTGTCAAAGGAAAATCACCTTTCTCTGCAGACAAAAACCATTTACACCATGCTTTGATGGCAAAAAACTACGGCCACAAGAAATCGGTATTCATAATATATGCGGTTTCCATTGTTTGCAGTTTGACAGGTATATTTTCTGGCTATTTAGGAGCTACATGGTCTTTAATAAGTAGTCTATGCGTTGGTTTTATTTGCGTAGGCATCATTCTTAAAGTACTACCCAATGCTCGTTAGGCTAATAATAGCACTAATATCATTTCTCCCCATTTCACTTATGGCACAATGGGGCCGCTCTGAGTATTTAACGCAGACCCATTTCAAGCACACTAAACTTCTACCGACGGCCTCAATTTCTTTTCTAGGCTCAGATAAGCTAATTGTAAACCAAACTCTGGGCATTTTCAAAAAACAAAAATGGTCTGAAAAAGTATCTACTCGTGTGTATGTAGGTTCGGAATTCTTTAACGGTGGTTTACTGCCTCAAAACCAAATCAAAACGTCGCAAGGAAAAGAATTTTCTCCTTACTTGGGACGAGTGTATACAGAGGGAGATTGGCGCATAGCTCCGATTTTAAGAATGCATACAGAATATGAAATTCATCCGTCATTTTTCATTTATGCAGGGTACGACTCTCGGAGGTATGGCAACTGGTTCGACTCGGCTTGGAGAGATAAAAGTTCTGCACCTACACCTTACTTAGGTTATGACTACAATATTTCCCAACATCTTAATTACAACTTCCAAATAGATTACGCAAACAACGACGGCATTTTAGGAGATGCTTCAAAAGGGAAATATTTAGCAACACATTCCTTGAACATTAAAATAAAACAACTTCAATTAAATTTCTTTGAAAGCGTAGTTTGGCGTAGAAAAAATGAAAATGGATATCGCGGTTTAGAGCCCATCTATTTAACCCCCGCGATGATATTCCGTCCTGCAGAATTTTCTCAAGGAAGTTCGGACAACGTACTATTAGGAACTGGCTTTGAATACAAACTCTATAGGACCATCAAACGTAAAACTGACCCACAACAAGGCACAGTGCACAAAATCAATTTCTTGACCTTTTACGGTCAATTAACCATAGATGAATTTTTGTACAAAGAAGTGGTTGCAAGAAATGGTTGGTGGGCCAATAAACATGCCGCATCCATTGGAGTGATTTTCCATTCAGATATAAAAAACAAATACCTTTTTACCACGGCCATATCGTATGCACATACTAGGCCTTACACCTATACTCACAGCGATTCTTTGCAAAGTTATTCCAATGGCGCCTATTCATTAGCTCATTTTTTAGGTTCAAACTACCGTTCACTAACCACATCCATCTATTTAAAATCAGCAAAATGGGGAATACGATCTATGCTAAACTTCTACCGTTCAGGTGAAGATGCCTTGAAAAATAACGGCACAGACATAATTCTATCCAACAATAGTCGCAGCCTAGAATACGGCAACGCAATAGGTCAAAATTCAGATAGAATTAATCACTATATCCACAACAGAATTCTTTACTATTTAGACACAAAAAACACATTCTTTTTAGAGCATCAATCGCATGACAAACAACATGCTTTTGGATTTGGTTACACTTATTCATTAAATTCTGCTCGCAGAAACAATTTCTAAAAACCAAAGGCTTAACTTTGCGCCCCTATGTCGGAAAATAAAAAGCAAAGTACTTACGCTATAGTATCGGCTCTTTTCAAGCTACGACTAACATCGTTGGTTGTATTTTCATCCTTAATCGGATACGTATTTTACGGTTTTCCTACGTTCGATGGTATTGGTTTACTTTGGTTAACACTGGCCGGAATATTAGTAACTGGAGCAGCCAATGCATTCAATCAAATTATTGAACGCAAAACAGACAAGCTAATGGACCGCACCAAAATGCGTCCTATTCCTAATGGAGATATTTCATGGCAATCGGCATTAATTTTAGCAACAGCTTCAGCTATATCAGGCCTTTTTATTCTTTACAAAATTTTTAATGAGAATGCATTTTATATTGGTTTAGCCAGCATAGTATCTTATGCTTTTATCTATACTCCAATGAAACGCATAAGCCCCTGGGCTGTATTTGTAGGAGCGTTTCCAGGTGCTGCACCACCCTTATTAGGTTATGTAGCTGCAAGTGGTGTATTCGATATCTCAGGGGGACTATTATTTGTTACTCAGTTCATTTGGCAGTTTCCTCACTTTTGGGCCATTGCATGGTGTCTGGAAGAAGATTACAGCTTAGGCGGTTTCAGTTTGCTACCTAGTTTGGGTGGACGAAACAAAAGCAGTGCATTTCAAATTCTTATTTACTCATTATTTCTAGTTCCTATTGGCATGCTTCCATGGGTATTCAATATCTGTGGTGACTGGTATATGATAGTTTCAATTGTACTTGGGCTATACATGACCTACTATGCCTTTAAGCTCTATTTTTCATGCGATACAAAACAAGCCAGAAAGCTGATGTTCAGTAGCTTTTTGTATTTACCCGTATTGCAATTAATGTTCATCTTCGATAAATTATAATATACAATGACTGAAATGCCTTTTGATCAACGCAAACGATCTAAAAAAATGTTACTCAACATAGGCTTGTTTAGCATCGTAATGATGTTTGCTGGCTTTACAAGTGCTATGATAGTAAGTATGTCCGACGGTTTTTGGGTAAACATTACCCTACCTACCGGTTTTTGGTATAGTACTGCTGTTTTACTGCTTTCAAGTGTAACCGTTTTCTTATCGCGCCGAGCAGCAAAAAAGAACAACTTTAGACAAACTCTAAACTTAACAATAATCACATTTGTTTTAGGGATAGTTTTTAGTGTTTTACAGTTCAAATCTTGGGGGCAATTAATAGAATCTGGCAACTATATGGTAGCTAATTTAATGGACTTAAAAGGCGAATATGGCACGGACTATTCCTTCTCTTTTAAAGGTGAACCCGTAAAGTTAGTGGATGGTGAATTCTACGCAGAATCAGACAGATACAACGATAGACCACTTAAAGATAGATTGCTTGGAAGTAGAAATGGAGCTTCCTCTTACCTCTATGTTTTGTCGGGCGTTCACTGGCTGCATGTAGTAGGTGGATTGTTCACATTGTTGAGAGTTATAGTACTACTATCCAAACATGGTTTAACGCCAAATACCGATTTAAGCGTTGGGCTTTCTTCAACCTATTGGCATTTTGTGGATGTATTGTGGGTCTATTTATTCCTGTTTTTACTATTTATTCATTAAAATTGCATCCTAAAAAGGTTTAACAATTTTTTTTAATGTCAAGTCACGCTTCAAAAAACATAGACAACGCCACGCTTTGGGGTGGTAAAGGATCACCGTTTAGCATCAGCTACGGAAAGCTAATGATGTGGTTCTTCCTAGTATCGGATGCCCTCACTTTCGGTGGTTTGTTGATCGCCTACGGTTTCATTCGTCATAAATACACGGCTGAATGGCCAATCGCAGAGGATGTATTCCATTCTGTACCATTCTTCGAAGGTCATTTCCCACTTATTTATGTGGCCTTGATGACTTTTATTTTGATCATCAGTTCTGTAACCATGGTACTTGCTGTAGAAGCAGGTCATCGTATGGACAAAAAAGGTGTTATCAAATGGATGGCAGCTACAGTTGTAGGTGGTTTGATATTCTTAGGTTCTCAAGCTTGGGAGTGGTCTCACTTTATCCATGGTGATGCTGGTTACTTAATCACTCAAACTGGTGAAAAAGTTACTTTCGAAACTCATGGTCATCATTACCACGACAATGCAGAATTGTACGAAGGTGCTGACTTAGTACTTTCAGACGGAACTGTTGTAACAGGAGAACGTAAGCTAACCTTAATCGAAAACAGCCTTAAACATGTACAAGGTGCGAACCTTAAAGAGAATCAATATGGTCCGCAATTATTTGCAAACCTATTCTTCTTCATTACAGGGTTCCACGGATTCCACGTTGCATCGGGTGTAGTTATTAACCTAATCGTTTTCATACAAGTACTTCGCGGCACCTACGACAAACGTGGTCACTTCGAAATAGTAGAAAAAGCAGGTCTTTACTGGCACTTTGTCGATTTAGTGTGGGTATTTGTTTTCACATTCTTCTACTTAGTTTAATCCCTATTAATAATTAAATATCATGGTAAGAGACGATATTATTGAATACTCAGTAGACGCACACCATAGCGAAGCTGAAGGAGCAAAAATTAGAAAGAAAATATACTTTGTTACATTTCTACTTTCATTCATCACTATTTTAGAAGTTGCAGTAGGTATTGCATTTGGTAGAGGTAGTGTCGAAGGATTAACCTGGTCAATTATTAAATGGTCTTATATAGTTCTAACACTAATAAAGGCTGGGTACATTGTTTTGGTTTTTATGCACCTAGGAGACGAAAGAAAGCTCACACGATACTGTGTTCTTTTACCTTACGCACTCTTTATTAGTTACTTAATATTTATTTGTTTAAACGAATCAACATATATAAATGGTGTTCTTACACTGTTTGGATCACGATGATAAAAAACAAAAACGTAATCAAATTTGCAGGCTTAGGAGCGATATTCCTAATGCCTGCATTTTTTTTGCTCTTTTTCGAAAGTGGCACACACACATTTTACAATCTGCCTAAGTACGGTCCTAAAACACCAATAGAGAACGGTGACACCCTTTTCTATCAAATACCAGAGTTCTCCTTCACCAATCAATTTGGCGAGACCTATGGTAGTGAGCAATTAGAAAACAAAATCATTGTTGCTAATTTCATCTTCACTCGTTGTCCGTCTATTTGTCCAGACATGACCTACAAAATGTTGCGTCTTCAATGGAAACTTGACGACCCTGCATTCGAAGATTTAAAATTCATCAGTACATCCGTTGATCCTGAATACGACACCCCAGAGGTACTTGAAAAATTTGGACGTAAAAACGATGCCGATTTCAATCGTTGGAATTTTCTGACAGGCGATAGAACTGAGATTTACACTTTCGCTGCTGAAGGTTTGTTTCTTGCTGCATCTAAAGATGTATTAGCACCAGGTGGATTCTTGCACAGTGAAAAATGTGTCTTGATTGACCGAAATGGATATATCCGTGGTTTTTACGATGGTACAGATTTCGAGGAAATAGATCGTTTAGAAGCGGATTTAAAACTCTTGCTTAAAGAAGAAAAAGTATTAGCTAAAGAAGCAGAAGACAACAACAATGACTAAAGTTCAAAAGCGTTTTATAACCATTGTAAGTATATTAATTCCACTTGCTGTAGGAGCATTATTCAGAATAAAACTCGATTTTTTTGATTTTTCATTTTTACCTCCATTTTATGCTGGGATAAATGCCTTGACCGCAATTTGTCTAATCTTGGCATTGGTTCAAATCAAACAAAAAAACATCGAACGCCATGAGTTATTCATTAAGATGGCCATGATACTCTCTGCAGTATTTTTAGTTTGTTATGTACTCTATCATTTGACTACAGAAAGTACAGTGTACGGTGGCGAAGGAATTATTCGATACATCTATTTCTTTGTTTTGATTAGCCATATTGGTTTATCTATGATCATCATACCTTTTGTACTGATCTCTTACGTTTACGGTAAAGCCCGAAATGTTGAAAAACACAAAAAAATGGTAAAATGGGCTTTCCCAATGTGGCTTTATGTGGCATTAACTGGAGTTGTCGTATATTTAATGATATCGCCTTACTATGCGTAAATCGTTTTTCATATTAGCCGGAGTACTTTTGCTTTTCTGTTTATTACCAGAATCTGCTGATGCTCAATGTGCTATGTGTAAAGCCATTCCAGAATCAGCCCAAGAAAATGCAAATCAAGACATTACGGGCAAAGGCATCAACAAAGGTATACTGTACATTATTGCCATTCCTTATATACTGATTATAGGATTTGGCTTGTATTACTTTCGCAATAAATTAAAACCGTTTTTTATCAGTTTGGGCATTCTAAAAGCTGAAGCATAAAAGCCACCTTCATGACTCAAACCCCATTACCAGAAGGTTTCATTTCCTTTGAAGAAGCAAATGCCAATAAATTAGTTTTAGATTGGAATAAAGGCGACACTTATCAACCAAAAGAAAAAAAACTCATACTTCTCAAACAAATCGACATTCGTGATTTGGAAGAATTTATCGATTGGAATTTGTTGTTCTCATTTTATGAGATGAATGGACGATATCCAAAAATCTTAAAAGATTCGGCCATTGGGAATCTTGCACAAACGCTTTTTGACGATACAAAAGACACTCTAATTAAAATCAAAAAAGACAATCTTTTCCAGATCGATGCTTTATTTAAAAATTGGCCTGCTTATTCAGAAAACAACAGCATTGTAGTTGAAGAATCGAAAATCAATTTACTGCGCCAACAAGCAGAGAAAAAGAAAAACCAACCCAATTACTGCTTAAGTGATTTTATAGCGCCTAAAGACACTGTTACGGACTATATAGGCGGCTATGTGGTTTCCGTTTCATCTAAAAACAACTGCCCAAAAGAAAAAATCTACAAAGCTGCCGCTATACTTTTAACCGATGCCGCTAGAAAATACTTCTACACCAAAATAAGAACTGAATATTGGGCATACGCTAAACGTGAAAAACTTAGTACTGAAGAGATATTAAAAAACAAAAATCAAGGCATTATCATTCCTATTGGACATGCTGCTTTACCCAACACTGAAAGCAAAGAATTTTTATCCAAACTATTGAATGCTGAAACCAATCTTGGTCGATCATTAACTGGAGAAAGTTCGGTGAACAATCACGAATTTGGATGGTGTTTTTCCCATGCAGAATGCAAATATTTTGGTACAGGTAAATTGGGCAACGATCAAATAGAAAATTTCATTCAATCATCGGATTCGGATAGCGATACTGAAAGAATGGAAAACGAGTTGCAACACTTACGCCTTCAATAGACTTTTGTGTTTATTGAATATCCATTGAAGCGCTAAAAATGCCCACGCATAACCTATCAACGAACCCGCCCATACATCTTGTAAAAAATGCTGCCCCAAATAAATACGGGAAGCCCCTACTGAGAGAGCTATCAAAAACCAAATATTGCGCCACTTACTTAAAGGCAACAACAAATTAAAAACTAAGTACCATCCAAAAAAAGCAGTTGCAGTATGACCCGAAGGGAAACTATGGTGCCTATTCAATCGTACGCCTTCAACTTGAGCAAGATTTACACCCATTTCTTCAAAATAAGCAACGGGTCTATCCAAATCGAAAACAAACTGTTTAAGCACAACTACAAGGCCAAACATTCCTAATAAACAGATTAAGATTTTAAGCAGCACAGCTCCTTTTTCTTTCCACGATAAAGGCAAACGCCACATTAAAAAAGCTAGCGCTGGTATAAGCCCTAATTCTTCGCCTAACTTAGTTGTATACGCAAATATTTTATCCAATAATGGTGTATGCCATTCAGCAAACATCAAAACAAAATCGCCTTTATTTACAGCAATGAAAACAACACTAGCCAAGGCTAAAAAAACACCAAACGTCAATACTATTTGTTTACTCAAAACTGTTTTATCCATAACTGTAAAAGCTGTTGCTAATGTAGTATTTAAGTTTTTGATGCTTATTATCTTATTCTTACCTAAATAAAAAAAACCGCCTTTCGACGGTTTTTACTACTGCTTATTTTAAGCTAAAACGAATGGGCATATTGAAACGCACATTCACTGGTTTACCTCTTTGCTTACCTGGATTCCATTTCGGCATGGATAGAATTACACGTTGAGCTTCTTCGTCGCAACCTCCTCCAATTCCTCGTAAGAGTTTAAATTTTTCTATTTCACCCTTTTTATTGACAACAAACTGTACATACACAGTTCCAGTAATATTTGCGTCTACAGCCATTTGAGGAAAATCAATATGCGTAGATAAATACGAAAATAGAGCTTCCTCTCCGCCTGGAAATGATGGCATTTCTTCTACAATAGTAAATTCCTTTTCTTCAACAATTACTTCAACTGGTATATCAACTACACCAAAATTTGGCGTGACTGAAGAAAAATCTGGCTCTTTAACTTTCTCTGAAGGTTCTGTATCAGTTAACTCTTTTACTATTTCAATAACATTACTAATTTGTTGTTTTGCCATTTCGATAGGTTTATCTACCTCAGGTATTGAAATCGGGACTATTTCTGTTTCTATTAAATCAATGTATAATCCTGGTTGTTCATTAGCGCTAGAGTCCGATATCTTACTGTACTCAAATGCCATGAGTGTAAAAGATAAAACCGTTACTGCTCCCATTAATAAAAATGAGCTGCGCTTCTTTTCCAAATTTACGTGATTTGATTTTTTAATATCCATTGCTTTTGTTTTATGAGTCTTAAACATTCGGCGCCAAATCTTCAAGTCTTCTTGTTCTATTATAGCAATGCAATGAATATGCCAAAAAATCACAACACCCATAAACACATCATTATCAAAATATAAGCCATAAAAAAAGCCACCTAATAGGTGGCTTCACAATTTAAAATAGTATGAATTACTTCAATGTAAAACGTACAGGTAAGTTGTATTGAACTTTTACAGATTTACCACGTTGTTTACCTGGCGCCCATTTAGGCATTTGTTTCACAACACGTAATGCTTCTTCATCACATCCACCGCCAATTCCTTTAAGAATACGTGCATCAGCAACTGAACCATCTTTTTCGATTACAAAAGTAACATAGACCATACCTGTAATACCAGCATCTGCAGCCATTTGAGGGTAGTCAATGTTTTTTCCTAAAAATTTAAAAAGTGCTTCTTCTCCACCTGGGAATGAAGGCATTGTTTCAACAATTGTAAAGATTTCTTCTTCTTCAACTGCTTCTTCAACAACTTCAACGTACTCGATTTCAGTGTCTTCATCAAGTTCCATATCCATCACTTCAATCTCTTCGATTTCCTCTTCATCATCTACAATTTCAATAACTGTAGTTGGTGTCGGTGGTGGCGGTGGAGGTGGAGGTGTAATTTGTGCGATAGGTACAATTTCTTCTTCTAGTAAATCTAAGTCTAGCTTACCTAGTTTCGTAACTACTTGATCGTATACAGTGTATTCGAATGCCATAAGCACAACAGCTAAGGCGAACACCATACCAATCCACATGAAGCTATTTTTCTTCTTTTCTAGATTGGCGTTATTACTCTTTTTTTGTTCCATGATTATTTAGAGTTTGTGTAAAGTTAATATTTTGTTTCAGCTCAGTTTGTAAAAAATTTGTTTTCCAAGAATAAATCTTAGTACTAATCCTGCAATTACAATGCCAAAAAAATTAGCCATTAAGTCTTCAAAATCAAATGTTCTTTCCTTAGCAATTATTTGAATTGCTTCGGTTAACATCGATAATACAAACGCTACACCAAAAGCTTTCCTATTAGTAGCTTTCAAACCGCTTCGATATGAAACTTTTTTAAAAGCAATAAAAACCGAAAATGTAAACACAAAGTACAATATGAAATGAACCATTTTATCTGGTTCTATAACATAATGTGGTGCATTAGGCAAGTCGTTTCCGTTCCAAAAGCTAAGGCACAAAATTATTGCCGCCCAAAACAAGCTAAAGGTATAGAAACGCCAATTATTTTTAGCCAATAAGTTTGCTGTAGTCATCTGCTGACAATAGGCTATCGGTGTTTGTGCTTGCCAACTTTACTTTAATGATCCAACCTTCGTTGTATGCATCGTTGTTGATAGCTTCAGGGTTAGCTTCAAGATCTTCGTTGAACTCTAAAACTTCACCAGCGATAGGCATGAACAAATCCGAAACTGTTTTAACAGCCTCTATTGTACCAAATACTTCGTTAGTTTCTACAGTCTCTCCAACCGTTTCTACTTCTACGTATACAATATCTCCCAATTCTTTTTGGGCGAAATCTGTTACTCCGATTGTAGCGACATCGCCATCAATCTTAATCCATTCGTGATCTTTTGTGTAAAGCAATTCTGCAGGTACCGTCATTCGTAAAAATTATTAATTGTGTCAAAATTAACTTTTAGTTCCAATTAGAAATGGATTTCAAAAAATTTATTGACTTAATGTAAAACGCAATGAAACTCCAACATTGGTGTTGGAAGTTGGGAATGGAACAGACAATGCAGGCTTGGTTATTTGCTTGTCAAAAAAGGCTCGCAAAGTTACATATCGACTGATGCTATAATCTGCTGACGTTTTCAAACTTATTACGGTTCTACCAGAAGTTGGATCCGTGAAATTTTCTGCTGCTGCTAATCGTCTTATTAAAGTCAAGTTTTTACGAATACTCAAATCCATACGAACGTTCAAATCGCTGTTTACGTCTTTGTTTTTGATCTTTATAGGAAACTTCACTTTCTTAAATCTATACCCACCACCTATAACATATTCATTGCTTTTGTCTTCTGTTATTTGAATGTTGGATAGGCTTAAGGATATACTTCTTGAACGTTTCATTTCAAATGTTGTGCTCAAAGAACTTTTCCAAGTAAGATCAACCTTGAATAACGGGGCGAAGGTTTCGGACAATGTAACAGTTCCTACTTGGTTGATAGGAATGAAATTACCCTTATCATCTTTTTGTCTTTCTCCATTAGAAATTGCCTGCAAATTGGTAATGTAACTGGTTGCGTAGTCGGCTTTATAACCATGACCAATAACAATACTTCTAAAATACTTTTTGAATACATTCAGCTTTCCTAAGCCATCATAATTTACTTGCCATGAAGGTCGCATTCCTTGTTTGGTAGCGTCTAGTTTCACTTTTTCTGCACTCTGCCCTGTATAGGCTGCTAAAAAGGCCGGAATAAGCACTTCTGAAGATTCGCTTCCAAATCCATCGGCAAAACCACTTCCCGAAGGTTGTCCACCCTGTCGAGCTGAAACAACAGACAAGGCTGCATTAAAATCGTCAATAATGGTATTCTGGAAAGTCTCCTTCGAATCTTTCCGGAAGGCTGTAGCAATCATCCACACCCCTGTTGAATAACTATTTTTTGTGACCGGAGTTTGATTTTCCCAATCGCCCATTGTGCCATCAGAAGCAATTAAATCTTCATTAAATCGGAAAAATGAATTGGTGCTTTGCGTAGTTGTTTGATCGGCTCTAACACTGATTCGCAAATCATTCAAAGGCTCTAAAGTAAGTCTATAACCAATTTTTTCGGCCGAAGTAACTACGTAAGGATCGAATATATTTTCGTTTCTCACCAACCACTTATTGTCTGCTGCAGTTCGCGGAAATGCTCCCTTTTGATCTCCTACCAAAAAGCCTAAACCTGGGCCTTCAAATTTATTATCGAATCCTAAAATATTGGTAGAATGTACATAACCAGGTAACAGTGTACCGGCATTTTTAGAATAGGTTATGTTACCTGTTTGTACCGATGTTAGAATTGATGTCAAAGACTCTAATATGGTTAGTCCTTCTACATTTTTCTTTTTCGGTGTTTTGGTTTTAGTACTGTCGTTTTTATTGGCTTGTTTTTGTCTTTCAGCTAAATTTTGCTGAACCCGTCTTTCGCGTTCAATTTTACGCTTCTTGGTTTCTAGTTTTTTTAAGTAATCCCACTTCTTGTACAAATCTCTTGTATTGAACTGAACATTAACACTATACGTACTTGAGTTTTGAATGGTGTTTCCAATAGTATCTTGAGAAAATGGAGCCCTTTGCCAATCGTAAGTACCGGTATAATTAACCGAAACATCGGTCCAATCAGTTAATGGAAATTTTTTGGTTGGCAATTTGTACGATAGTCCAACGGAATGATTGTAGTTGGTTGTTTCACCGAAGTTCTTCAAATTGTTTAGCACAGTATCTCTATACTGTTCGTAATCATCCGACTCTTTATCTATTACACCAGCAGGCTCACGTATTACAGCATTGTTATTGGCATTGAAGTTGAATTTCAACGCATTGGTAATGTCGTAGTTGAAGGTATAAGCTCTGTCCCACCTAAAGTTTTTCGTTACTGTAGGATCTGGAGGAAGAGCAACTGCTGAGTTATTTCGCACCAAGGACTCGGTATATTGCCTATCCATGCTGGTTGTAAATCCTAATTGACGAGGCCCTAGATTGACATTAAAATCCTTTATCAGTTTGAGGTATTTCGAATTTTGAACCCCTTCCATTTTTTCAAAAGGCTTGAATGATTTAGGTCGCTTTGTAAAACCATAATTCAAAGATGCACGGTAATTTTTACCCAATTTCCTTTGAACGCTGATGCTACGTTGGTAAATCTCGTTGTACGAATAGCTCAACCCAAAATTTTCGATGTTGTAAAATCTATCTGGCTTTGTACTCGTAACAGATTTCTCTTTTCGAATGTTGGTAAAATTGATGGATTTTCTACGGGTATAATCTTGCGATCGTTTTAAAGTATCCCGCTTTTGTTTTGCTGTAAGGTTACTTGTAGTAGATGACAACTCTAAATCTGGTGAAAGCGGATCGAACTGAGGGTTGATAATTTGTTCTGAGTATCCATAAAACATTGGAATTTTTACTCCACTTTCTTCAGGCAAGAATTTTCCCAATTCAAAATTGGTAGACACATCAAAACCTTTGCGTGTTTCGCGCTGACGCTCACTTACTTTCTTTTCAATACTTCCATACCCTGGTGTAGATATATTACCCGCAACAGCAACATTTCCAAAGTCAGCCAATTTAGCTGTAACACGCCCGGTAGCAGCATACCCACCATCGTTTACAAAATCGGTTAGGCGCAATTCGTTTACCCACACTTCGGTACAAACTGGTCGGCCATCATCGCCTGTGTTCCATCTGTTTTTACTCTGTCCTGGGTTTCTAATACCAATCAATACTGTTCTAACATCGTTCAGTACCGGATTACCTTTAATGGTAATATTGGCTTCGCCTACTTGTTCAGTATATGGTAGTACAAACGAAGCTCCCGCAGTATTTCGATTTTGCTTCGCTCGTTTTAGATCATCAAAATTAACTTCCATATTGTTGGCTTCTGGCCAAACCAAACCTGGATCGCTAACGCCTCCACCCACTACATCTGTAGGAGTAACAGGCAATTCGTATTCGTAATAATTATCATCAAAATCGGTACCCATTCGAATGAAAACCGTTACATCTCCATATTCCAAAGGAAAGGCCAAATCGCCAGGTTCTGCATGGACATACATCTTCAATTTGTTGTACGATCGGGCATCGAATCCTGCAGACTTAAAAGTTCCTCTTGCATCGGCATCTTCCAAATTACATGCCTTTAGCAATAACGATTGTTCGTTAATCTGACGCAAGTTGGTCGTAGACGGATCAATTTCTCTTAAAATATCGGGAGGCAACACATAGTTTACTGGCTCTTTATTAGCGTTTTCTTCAATATTTACAGCTCCTACATCAAACAATGTTCTGTCACCTGTTGGAATAGGAGAACCCGACGTTTTATCGAACAAATCCAAGGCGTATTTTCTCCATTCTCCACGAACCAATTCTAGACGAGCAAAACGCAATGCAACGGGCTCAGTAAAATCGGTCATGAACATACGCATGAAACGAATGGATCTAAAATCTTGCAAGCCACCAATAGCAGCATCAGGCGATTTAATCGGTATTTTGAACTGATACCATTTCACAGGTTTTTCAGCGTTGTTTTTCAACGTTGGATTGGCCTCAACAATATCGGTAATGTAGTTTTTACCAATAACCATATCGTTGGGATCTAAGTTGATTTCGTATTGAAAATAACTTTCCGATTCGCTTAAGTTGTTATCCAAGTTTACATCCTCTGTAGATGGTAAAGTTGTAGACGATGTAGGATAACTTTCAGGGCTATCGTCCTGAGTTGGACTATTGGCTTCTACGCCGTTGTATCGCTGATATCTTTGTAAAATATCCAAATTAGCGGCATCGTAATCGCCTCCTCGGTAGTAATGATAATTATCGTTGGATGGATCAGATTGAAATTTCAAAAAGGCATCGGGATTCAATCCGCCCTGTATGCTATTTAGGTAATCACTAAAAAAAGTTCTTTCATCTTCATCAGACAATCCGTCGTATCCAATATCCTGAGCACTATTGCTGTTGGTAGTATTATCAAAAGCATTGACTATACTTTGTTTTGTAGGCACTCTTCCCCAAACGGTTTCTTCAACCTGAGCATTAGGATCGTTATCGGTTTTAGGCAATCCGTTTTCGAAACTTTTTCGACTATCACGCAAAATATCTTCAGAAATATTACCCAAATTGAAAAATAGTTTCCCTCCATTTTGGTTTTCTGAATCTTCGTTGAAAGGGTCCATTATCCAAAATTGGATGAACTCAATGTTCGAATTCTCGAAGTCGTTAGTTGATATTCTACGGGTAATACCACCCCAAGCTTTTTCAGGGTTAGCAAGTGTTCCGTCTGGATTTAAGTTTTTAGTATAGTTGTAAGGCCCTCTTTCTGAAGGTGTATAGACTACATCGAAAACAGAAATGTTGTTGGGTGTACCTTGTCTCAACTCTCTATTCGGGAAAACTTCTTGTTCTAAAACTTGTCGTTGCAGATGATTGCTCTGTATTTCTGCATCTATATTGTCGGGGGTTAACGTAGTGTTTCTGTGAAACAAAGGATCTATTACGTGCCATGCAATGGTGGCTCGGTTGTACCCATTTTCTAAGTTGTTTGACAACTCTCCTTCTGGAAATCTACTAGCTTGTCCTTGTGGTGTAGAAGCTAAAGTCCATTGATTGAACGAGCGCAAATCGATGGTGCTTTGGCTTCCTTCAAAATCGTCGATGTAAGAATTTCCCCCACTCCCAATGGCTTTACTATTGCCTGGAACCAACTGGGCATATTCAGCATTCACCGTAATGCTTGATGGTTCTTTGGTATTGATCAAAGGCAAATTATCAATCAAACGGGTTAGGAAAGGTGCGTCGGTTTGGTAACTACCATCAAAACCAAAAACCACGTTTCGGATAGGTTCGTCACCAAAATTTACTTTTTGAGTTATTGGTCTTTCGCTCAATGTAATTAAGGTGGCTCCTAGATTAAAATCTTTATTTACCCTGTAATCAAATCTATTTCCAATGAATGTTTTTTGCTGAACTCCAAAAAACGAATTCGACTCTAAGCTAACTTTAACTGGCGTTTGCGATTCTAATAATCCTTGATTGATGATTTTAACCCTTCCTAGGTTATAATCAACCGTATAATCTGTGTTTTCTTGAAGGACAACCCCACCTGCCGTTACGACAACTGACCCTTCTGGAATATTAAGTGCATTCAATGAAATTTCTGATCCCGATGCAGATTTGTATGATCCACGAATGGTAAATCGGTTGAGGTTTGGTTGTTGTTGGGCAGCAACCTTTGTGCTATCGTACAACGGATGAAAAACAACCGAATCAATAGATGAAGCATCGATACCATCGGCTTCCATTTTAGAGCGTAAATGAGATCCAAAAGGCTCTACAGTTGGAAAAAAGATTCGCCCATTTCGAGCATTGATAGTTCCTCCACCTTCTAGAGCACCGTCAACAAAATCGAAAACACCATCAGGATTAGAATTGTCTTGAGGATCAAGTCTATCCAAGTTCAAAACACGAATCAGTGGAATTTTAGCCAATCCACCTCTTGGTATATAATTGATGTCTACTCCCAAAGCAGGATCGTTGTAGAATACATCTAGTATAAAATCTTCTTTATTGACTTGGAACGCATTGATTGAATACACGTTTTTCATCATCAAATCCCACATAGGTAATTTAGGATTGGTAATGGTTGGTTTCAATAATTTCAACAACAAAGCATTTGGTGGTGCAATACCATCTGTACTAAACTGCCCTACTTGGTAAGTTTGTCCACCCAAAGTGTATTCGAAAGCAACGGCCAAAACTTCGTCGTTGTTCAAAGGTTGTGAATTCAAGGAAATGAAACCCAAACGAGAGTTAACCGAATAGGTAGTAGGTTCTAATCTTCTTGCACTTTCTACTTTTTCAAAATGTTTTGCTGCCTGGTAACCCAAATTTTGAAGTCGAACAGCCGCTCCATCAAACCCAACTATTTCAGCATCGTTAGAAAAATCTCCATACAAGTTGTTGGCTCCGTTTTGAGGATACACATCGCCTGGCAACAAATCTTGAACAATGGGGCCATCGGTTGCATTAGAAGGATCTTCACCCAAATCGGAAATGGCAACAATATTCCGTGTATTGTCTATGCTGTTATTTACATTCGTTACCCAAACTTCAATACGGGTAATGTTCACACCTGAATTAGCATTGGGCAAGGTAGCATTGGCCTTATCGTATTGAGCTCTAAAAAACTGACTTAAGAAATAGTGTTTATTGGCTTCGTAATCGTCAGCCTTAAAATCGAAAGTGCTTGTTTGCGCTCCTCCTTGAGTTTCTATCTCAGATTTTTGTCCTTTTTGTTGACTAAATACAGTGGTGGTTGTTAGTCTTCCAAATTGCATTTGAGCCTTTAAACCAAATAAACTTTGGCTCCCTGTAATAAGACTATTGTTAACAGGAAATGCAACGTTTCCGACTTCTATTTTCTTAATGATTTCATCTTCATACCCCGTATAATCTAGCTTGAGTTGATTTTCGAAATCGAAGGTAGCCTCGGTGTTATAATTGGTTTGAATTTTTAATTTTTCACCAATATTTCCAACAAGGTTTAATTGAATTTTTTGATCAAAATTGAAGGTTGAAATTTTCCTTTGTTTCTCGGCTAATGCAGGGTTATCCGTCTTACTTCGGTTCACTCCAAAGGTTAATTCTGCCGAACCTTGGGGTTTAATTTCAATGGTATTCCCTCCGAACAATCTATCGAAAGATTTGCCTTTTACTTCGATCAGTGGTTTTTTCTCAGCACGAGTTACTTTGTTGTTTCCGGCATCGGCCAATTCGTCTTTAGCACGCCAAAAATCTTGCATGTTGCGCTTCATTTCGTACTCGCGGTACTCTTCTAGCGTAAGTGCTTTGGGGTATTTATAAAATTGACCTCCAACTTTTTTGTAGATGATGTATTTGCCCGTAGCCAAATCGTATTCTACTTTGGTTTCAATATTAGCAGGATCTTGAAGGCTAAAAGGAGGTTTCCAATTCAGTGGATCGGGACTATCTTTATAAGCATTCGGAATTTCTGGCGTATCGATTGCAGCCGTATTCAAACGCCTTATACTACCCAAAAAATCATTGATATCAGAAGCCTGGCTATATGTATAACCCAATACAAAGCCTATGATAAGTATAAATTTTAGCCTAAAAACTCTTCCCAAAACGTAACAACTATAGCACTTAGTGCATTCTCTTAATGGCTTCTTTTAATAAATTCTCTATGCTGATATCGGGCGACATTTTCAATAAATCCGTAAGTACTTTACTTGCTTTTTGTTTATCAAACCCCAATATGCTAAGTCCACTTAACGCTTCATTGTAAGCTGTATTGTTTCCTGATGAAGAAACTGCTAAAAGTGCGGCATCTCCGCCTTTTGCTACCTTATCTTTAAGTTCCAACACCATTCGCTTGGCGGATTTGGGCCCTATGCCTTTTATTTTGCGTAATGTCTCGTCGTTTTCTGTAAGGATAGCTTCTACCAATGCAGCTGGAGCCATTGCTGAAAGTATCAATCGTGCTGTATTGGCCCCAATTCCTGAAACAGAAATAAGGTTTTTAAACAACTCTCTTTCCTCTTCGGTTACAAAACCATATAAACTTTGGCTGTCTTCTTTGTAAACGGCTACCGTATACAAACGCAATTTATCCTCAATGCCTAATGCATCATAGGTATTGAGCGATATATGAACCAAATACCCTACGCCACCGCATTCTAATACGATTTCTGTAGGTGTTTTTTTAACCAAGTCTCCAGATAAGTGATGTATCATTAAGCCAATTCTTTTTGTTTAAAACGAGCATCCATTACGGCAATGGTTACCATGTTTACAATCTCATTAACTGTACAGCCATGTGTAAGTACATGCATAGAATGTTTCATACCCATAAGAATAGGACCTACAGCATCTATACCTGCTAATTCGTGCAACAATTTGTACGAAATATTACCCGCACTAAGGTTTGGGAATATGAATGTGTTGGCGCTTTCGCCTACCAAACTGCTGAAAGGGAAAATCTCTTTCAACAAATCTTGATTTACTGCAAAATTGGCTTGTATATCGCCATCTACAGTTATCTCAGGATATTTTTTGATGATAATTTCCCTAGCCAAACGCATTTTATCGGCATCGGCACCTGATGTAGAACCAAAGTTACTGTACGACAATAATGCCAAATTTGGTTTGATACCAAACTTCTTAACCGTCGTGTAGGTCAGGTGTGCAATTTCTGCAATTTCCTCAGCTGTCGGATTTACGTTAACAGTCGTATCGGCAAAGAAATAAGGTTTGTCTTTGGCCAATATTACATACATACCCGCTACTTTATTAACACCTTGCTCCACACCCATTACACGCAATGCAGGACGTAAAACCTCGGCATACGAACGTGTAATACCTGAAACAAATGCATCGGCATAACCATTCTTAACCAACATTGAACCGAAATAGTTTCTATCGGTCATGGCTTTCTTGGCATCATAAAGAGTTACCCCTTTACGTTTTCTACTTTCAAAATAATCGTTAGCATACTGAACTTGCATGTCAGAACTAGTGACCGATTTAGGATCAATAATTTCCACCCCTGAAAGGCTCAAATTATATTCCTCTATAATGCTTTCAATTTTCGCTCTATTTCCAAGTAATATTGGTGTGGCTATACGTTGTTGACGTACAGTTTGAGCCGCTCTTAAAACCTTATATGCTTCTGCTTCAGCAAACACAACTTTCTTGTTGCTTTGCTTCGCGTACATGGTCATGTTACGGAACAATTTCTTTTCCAAACCAAGGCGCTGATTTAATTCTAGCTTGTATTTGTTCCAGTCGGTAATTGGTTTTTGAGCAACACCACTTTCAATAGCCGCTTTAGCAACAGCTATACTTACTCTAGTAATCAATCTCGGATCAACCGGTTTTGGGATGATGTTGGTCCTATCAAATTTCAGGTTACGTTCGCCATACGCTTCGCTTACTTCTTCTGGAATAGGTTCTTTTGCCAATGCCGCCAATGCTTTAACGGCTGCCAATTTCATTTCTTCATTAATGCTCGACGCACGTACATCCAATGCTCCGCGGAAAATGTATGGGAAGCCCAAAACATTATTCACTTGGTTAGGGTGATCTGAACGACCTGTAGCCATGATGATGTCCTTACGCGTATCCATTGCTAGATCGTAATCTATCTCTGGATCAGGGTTAGCACAAGCAAACACTATTGGGTTATCGGCCATGCTCAAAAGCATTTTTGGCGTCATGATATTGCCCTTAGACAATCCAAGAAATACATCTGCTCCTACTAAAGCTTCCTCAAGATCGGTGGCTTTATTATCGGTAGCAAATTGTGCTTTTCTTTTATCTAAGTTCTCTCTATTCTTATGAATCACGCCCTTGCTGTCGCACATGATCAAGTTGTCGACATTCACACCTAACGAGATGTATAATCTAGAACAAGAAATGGCCGCTGCACCCGCACCAGAAATGACGATTTTCACATCGCCAATTTTCTTTCCAGCCAATTCTAATGCATTCAACAATGCCGCTGCACTCACAATAGCTGTACCGTGCTGATCGTCGTGCATGATAGGAATGTTCAATTCCTTTTTCAATCTTTCTTCAATATCAAAAGCTTCTGGTGCTTTGATGTCTTCTAAGTTGATGCCACCAAATGTAGGAGCCATTGCTTTTACCGTTTGAACAAACAAATCGGGATCTCTTGCATCCAATTCTATATCAAAAACATCGATATCGGCAAAAACTTTGAACAGTATCCCCTTACCTTCCATTACTGGCTTTGAAGCTTCTGGACCAATATCGCCTAAACCAAGAACGGCTGTACCATTGCTTATTACACCAATTAAATTTCCTTTTGATGTATAATCGAAGACTTTGTTTACATCTTCAGCAATTTCATTACAAGGAGCAGCAACTCCTGGCGAATACGCCAACGCTAAATCGTGTTGAGTACCATACGGTTTTGTTGGTATTACCTCAATTTTACCTGGTCTGCCAGAGCTGTGATACTCAAGTGCTTCTTTTTTAAGATTGCCCATACATCGGATGTATTTAAGCCACCAAATGTACAAATATCGTTGCGCCTATGTGACTTAAAAATTTAATCTATTTTTGAGAATGCCCGATCGAAAAAAATTGGTAATTCTAAGCGGTGCAGGCATCAGTCAAGAGTCTGGCATTGAAACCTTTAGAGGCAATGACGGCTTATGGGAAAACCATCGAATTACGGATGTTGCTACACCCGACGCCTTCGAACGTGACCCCGAATTGGTTTTAAACTTTTACAATTACCGCCGGAAAAATGTTCGTCAAGCAAAGCCCAACCCTGCTCACAGTATTTGTGTTCGTTTGGAAAAACATTTTAATGTTCAAATCATCACTCAAAACATAGATGATTTACACGAACGTGCTGGAAGCAGCAATGTATTGCACTTGCACGGATGCATCGAACAAGCTAGAAGTGTTAAAAACGATCACGTGTTAATCGACTTGAATGGGAAGGATATTCATTTGGGCGATTTGGCAGATGATGGTGGGCAACTTCGGCCCCACGTAGTTTGGTTTGGAGAAAACGTTCCTGAAATAGAAAATGCTGCACAACTTGTGGCTGAAGCCGATTTATTGCTCATCATTGGGACGTCACTAAAAGTTTATCCTGCCGCTGGTTTAATGGATTTTTACAACCGCGAGAAACCAATTTATCTTATCGATCCGATGGACTTGGACATCAGCACCAACAAAAGAATTAAACACATAAAAGAAAAAGCCTCTTTGGGCATGCTCCATTTTTATGAAGAATTGGTTTAAGTACATCGCTTGTTGCTTTGCAATGATTGCGATTTTTTCAGCAAAAGCTCAACGTCCATCTTTTGAACCAAGTGCTCAATTAATGGTCTATGGCAGCCAAATTGATGGCGATAAATATGGTGGTTACGACAAAGGAAATATTGCCTTTCACATTCAAACAGAAAGAATCAATAGAAGACTCTTGCAATGGGCTATCGGATTGGGTTATGCACAACGTGGTTCGGTGAGAAAAGCCGACCCTGACAATGGGGTTTACACCCAATACAAAATTGCATTGGGTTATATATCTGTTCCAATTAAACTGATATTAAAACAAAAGGCAAAGCGCAATAAACCAGCACTTTACGCAGAATCAGGATTGGAGTTACTTACCCTAATTTCTTCTACCGAAAGCGATGAAATAGGCACTATAGACAACCGAGAACCTTTTCAAAGATTTACTGCCGACGCCCTTTTGAACTTAGGATTGCAACAGAAGAACTGGAGTGTATTTATTGGCTTCAGATACTCACTATTACCTGCTCGAATTTTGGAAAACACCAACCTGAATTATGATTCCAATTTGATGCAATTTAATAATGTCGTTGGCGTTGGTATAAAACGTAACTTTTGAACAATTAGTAACACATTACCCAATGTTAGAATTCTGTAAAACGGTTTTAAAAGCTGTAAGTTTTGACCGCACTTTATTTGAAAAAGAATTGTACAAGTCGCTAATATCCATTAGCAAAACAGACTTACCCGAATTAAAAAATTGGTGTTTTACTCATTTTGGCGATAGTTTCTCCGACATCCTAACTAAAGTGTTTGAAGTCACTTCTTAAGAAATTGGACATTGCGCCTAATGCCATCGTAGCCCGTTCGGCGAATAGGACTTCCAATGAATACATCGTCAAAGGTTTGCTCAGATAATTGCAGTAAATCGATGCTATTCAATGCCAACTTTCCTGTTTTATCTAAAAAATCAGGCTCTGCATGATGTTGAGAAAACCGATTCCAAGGACACACATCTTGGCATACATCACAACCAAATGCCCAATCTTCCATTTGATTTTTAAATTCTGTTGGAATGGCTTCTTTCAGCTCAATGGTGAGATAAGAAATGCATTTGCTGCCATCTATTTTATACGGACTCAATGCCTTTGTAGGACAAGCGTCTATGCATTTGGTACACGTACCACAATAATCTTTTATGGGATCGTCGTAGGCCAACTCCCAATCGAGGACTAAAGCAGACAAAAAGAAAAAAGATCCTTTTTTGGGGTGAATGATGTTGGTGTTTTTTCCTCGCCAGCCAAGACCCGCTTTTTCTGCCCAAACTTTTTCCATAATGGGTGCAGAATCAACAAAACCTCGTGCGCTCAATTCCCCCACTTCTTGCAGTTTGGCAATGAATTGCTTTAGCTTTTTACGCAGAACTTTGTGGTAATCCCTACCGTGAGCATATTTCGATATTTTGATGTCGGAAGTTTGCTCTACTTCTCCAGGAAAATAATTGTAATTGAGAATGATGACCGACTTTGCGCCAGGCACCAATTTTTTCGGATCTATTCTGACATCAAAATAATTGGCCATGTAATCCATGGTTCCATTGAGGCCTTCTTTTAGCCAATGTTCCAAGTTTATTGCTTCTTGCGTAAGTGCATCTGCTTTGGCTATTCGGCAATCGTAAAAACCCAACTCGGCTGCCCACTGCTTAATTTGTGCAGATGTTTTTTCAGCAACACTCAGCTTCATTTAGAACAAAGAATTTTGCGCGCCACCATCGTTGGCATAGCCCAAATACTCGTAAGTTTTAGGCGTGCATTGTCGGCCTCTTGGCGTTCGCATCAAAAAACCTTCTTGTATTAGATAGGGTTCGTACACTTCTTCTATCGTTCCAGAATCTTCACCTACAGCCGTGGCGATGGTGGTTATACCTACTGGTCCGCCACCAAATTTTTCGAGCATGGTTTTCAGGATTTTAATGTCCATTTCATCCAAACCGTTATCGTCTACATTGAGTGCCGCCAAGGCATGCTTGCTAATTTTAATATCAATGGTTCCGTCGGATTCTACCTGGGCAAAATCACGTACTCTGCGCAGCAAAGCATTGGCAATACGCGGTGTTCCTCTACTTCTAGAGGCAATTTCTTCGGCTGCGTTTTTGGCAATAGGTACGTTCAGTAAACCTGCACTGCGCTCTACTATGCCTACCAAGTGTTTTTTATTGTAATAATTCAGTCTAGAATTGATGCCAAAACGGGCACGTAAAGGCGCCGTAAGCAATCCGCTACGCGTTGTAGCACCAACCAATGTAAAAGGGTTTAACTCTATTTGTACGGTACGCGCATTTGGGCCTGTATCCAACACCAAATCGATTCGGTAATCTTCCATAGCCGAATACAAATACTCTTCTATTACAGGACTCAGACGGTGTATTTCATCAATGAACAGTACATCATTGGGCTCTAGATTGGTGAGCAAGCCCGCCAAATCGCCAGGTTTATCCAATACAGGGCCCGATGTAAGTTTAAAACCAACTTTCAATTCGTTGGCAAGAATGTTGGCCAAAGTGGTTTTCCCCAAACCCGGAGGTCCGTGCAACAATACATGGTCTAAAGATTCTTCACGCATCAAAGCGGCTTTAACAAACACGCGCAAATTATCGGTAACGCTGTCTTGGCCTTTAAAATCGTCGAAAGATAATGGGCGCAATACCTTATCTATTTCTTTATCTGAAGAAGGCGTTTCGGCCCTAAAATCAAAATCTTCCATTACTTTTTTAAGCTACGAGCAATTTCGCTAAAATGCAATCCTACTTTAAGTTGATACAATGGCGAAGATATCTTATAATCGGCTCTATGCGGATTGATGAGTCCCAAACGATACCCTACAGCCGCACCACCGAAAAAGTACTTCAAAAAATTAAGTTGTCCACCCAACATCACCTCGTAGGCCACAAAGGCTTTGGGATCGAGATTTTCAGTTGGGCCATATTCTCCAAAATCCATCATCATGGACAAGTTGCCTGCTCCTTTTTTGTTTTTGAACAAAAGAAACTCCTGAAACAACCCAATGAAGGATAAGTTGGTTTTGCTTTTTTGTAAAAATCCGTTGTCGTAATACCCTATTCCGGCATTGTAATACTCGCCAAATTCGAAATGCAAACGAAGGCCATTGAGTTTGTTGGATTGTTCTAATAGGAAACTGTTGCGGCTTTCGAAAGAAAACCCTATTTCCATTTTATTCTCCTTGGTTTGCGTTTTTATCCAGTCTGCTATTTGAGCTTGTATTTCAGCAATCGCCAGAAATGAAAATAGTATGATCAGAAAAAATTGCCTCATGTTACCAACGTCAAAGGTAAACGGGATTTTGGAAGATTAAAGTACGTGAGGAGTTTACTTGAACCTCTCTTCAACATTAAGCAGTAAACAAAAAACCCGTTCACTTTACGTAAACGGGTTTTGAAATAAATCTATCTTATTAGTATTAGTGTGCTACTTCACCTTCTTTCATAGGTGTTGTTTGCGGTACGAAATCCTCATCCCAATCTGGGTTAGAATAATCGTAAGCCCAACGGTGTACTTCAGGAAGCGGACCATCCCAGTTTCCGTGAACATGTTTTACAGTAGTAGTCCACTCCAATGTATTCGATTTCCAAGGGTTTTGTGTTGCTACTTGACCTCTAAAAATACTGTAAATGAAGTTGTATAAGAAAATCAACTGTGCTAATGAACCTATGATTGCAAATACTGTAATGATAACATTTAAGTCCATTACACCATCAAACATCGCGAACTCTGATGACTGGTAATAACGACGTGGTGCACCTGCTAAACCTAGGTAGTGCATAGGGAAGAATACTCCGTAAGCACATACAAATGTGAACCAGAAGTGAGCATAACCCAATTTGGTGTTCAACATACGACCAAACATCTTAGGGAACCAGTGATAAACACCAGCCAACATCCCAAGAATAGCCGACATACCCATTACAATATGGAAGTGACCAACTACGAAGTAAGTATCGTGAACGTTTATATCCAAAGTTGAATCTGCTAAAATGATACCTGTAACACCACCAGTAACAAATGATGATACCAATGCTATAGAAAACAACATACCTGGCGTGTAAACGATTTGTCCTTTCCACAATGTAGTGATGTAGTTAAAGGCTTTTACAGCAGATGGTATAGCAATCAATAATGTAGTTACTACGAATACCGAACCTAAGAATGGGTTCATACCTGTAACGAACATGTGGTGACCCCAAACAATAAATGAAAGGAATCCGATTGCTAGAATAGAACCAACCATGGCTTTGTAACCGAAAATTGGTTTACGAGAATTGGTTGCAATAATCTCAGAAGTAATACCAAGTGCTGGTAACATGATGATATATACCTCAGGGTGACCTAAGAACCAGAATAAGTGTTGGTATAAGATTGGTGATCCACCTGTTGCGTTCAATACTTCACCATTGATGAAGATGTCTGACAAGTAAAACGCTGTACCAAAACTACGGTCCATGATAAGCAATAAGGCAGCAGAGAACAATACAGGGAATGATAATACACCCAAAATAGCTGTTACCAAGAATGCCCAAATTGTAAGAGGCAAACGAGTCATGCTCATACCTTTCGTTCTAAGGTTTAAGATAGTAACGATGTAGTTCAAACCACCCAAAAGAGAAGAAACAATGAACAAAGACATAGATACCAACCAGAAAGTCATACCTGCACCCGAACCTGGCATAGCTTGTGGCAATGCTGATAGTGGTGGATATACTGTCCATCCACCTGATGCTGGACCGCCTTCTAAGAACAATGATGATATCATTATGATAGATGACAATGCAAAGAACCAGTATGATAACATGTTCAATAGCCCAGAAGCCATATCACGCGCACCAATTTGCAGTGGAATAAGTAAGTTACTAAAGGTACCCGATAGACCACCTGTTAGTACAAAGAATACCATGATGGTACCATGAATTGTAACCAAGGCTAGGTACATGTTACGATCCATAACCCCTTCTGGAGCCCATTTTTCGCCTAAAAAGAATTTTACAATTTCGAATTGCTCATCTGGCCAAGCCAATTGCAATCTGAAAAGAACCGACATCATCATAGCCACAAAAGCCATGAATACAGCAGTTACCAAGAACTGCTTTCCAATCATTTTATGGTCTTGACTAAAGATGTACTTCGTCAAGAATGTCTCGTGGTGATGGTCGTGACCGTGGTCGTGTATAGTTGCTGATGACATATTACCCTAAAAAATTATTTGTTGTTAACTGCTAAGTCCTTAGCTTTTTCTTCTAAACCGTAAGCTTTAGCAAACGTTTTTTGGTCTGCTAACCACTTATTATAATCTTCTTCACTCTCTACAATGATATCCATCTTCATGTTGTAGTGTGCCGATCCACAAATCTTGTTGCACATTAACACATAGTTGAAATCTTTGTTACCCGTAATTGTACGCATGCTATCGGTAGTGATAGTAGGAGTAATATTGAATACTGTTGTCATACCTGGAACCGTGTTCATTTGAGCACGGAAGTGAGGCATATACGCAGAGTGTATTACATCTTGAGAACGGAATTGGAAATGAACTTGACGTCCCACAGGAATATGGAATTCAGCTTTTACCAATTTATCATCGTAACCTAGTGCCAATTCTTCATCAGAATATTTAAAACCAGCTACACGAGCACGTTGAGCTTTTAAGTTCGACAATTTTGTCTTTAAAGCTGCTTCGTTAGCATCAGAGAATACTTTGTTCTCTAAATCACTTTCGATGGCTTCAATTTCAGCATTCATTTCAGCTTTTTTGTCAACCAATACTTCAGAGCTAATTACCCCTAGTGGGTTTGTTGCGCTAATGAAGTTAACAGAAGCATTACCTAATTGATTGTTGTCTCCACCGTAACGTGCTGTCCAGTCAAATTGCTTAGAGTAAATTTCTATTACAATAGCATCTTCTTTTGGAGCATCAGTAATATCATTCCAAACAACCAAACCACTAATGATGATGGCAAATAATACAATAGAAGGTATCACAGTCCAAATCAACTCCAAACGATTGTCGTGTGGTTGAAATTTGGCTTTTTGACCTTCGCGTTTGTAATACTTACTAGCAAATACAAACAATAAAGTATTCATCAAGAAAAATACAGCTGAAACAAACACAAGGTTTAGATCCATTAAGGTATCCACTTTCGCACCATGCTCACTAGCTGCAACTGGCAACATGTGTTCGCCATACGCTACAGTTAAGTAAATAAAGAAGGCGTAAAATGCCACCATGTACACCAACATCAGTTTGGCGTTCAACTTGTTCGAAGCCAAGCTGATATCTTCCTCACGTTTTTTAGCGACTTTTCTAGAAAGTTCATACATCTTTGATAACTGCGCAATCGCAATGATTACCAAAACTACTACCGCTAACACTAAAATTTTTGACATAATTTAATCTGTATATAAACTTCTATTAGATCTCGAAATGTTCGCTTTCATCTCTGTACGGGTGATTAACCGGTAAGAAAGGAGCTTTTGTATATGCTCTTAGCGTCAAGAAAATAAACAATCCTAAGAAACCTAAGAATATTCCTACTTCCATAAATCCAATGTGGAAATGGTGAGTAGCACCTGGAGTAATCAACATATAAGTATCCATCCAGTGACCTAGGAAAATGATCAGTCCAACAAAAATTGGAAGGAATTTAATTCTCTTAGCTTTTCTAGACATCAACAAGATCATTGGGAAAACAAAGTTTACGATGAACATTCCGAAGAAAGGAATTTTAAAGTGTTCTATACGCTCAATGAAATACGTTACTTCCTCTGGGATGTTAGAATACCATATAAGTATGAACTGAGAGAACCATAAGTAAGACCATAAGAAACTCAAAGCAAACATCCACTTAGATAAATCGTGCAAGTGACTTTCGTTCACAAACTCTAAATATCCTTGTCCTTTTAAGAAACGAACAAATAATACAGCAGTAATCATAGCACCTACCCACATTCCTGAGAATACATACCATCCGAACAACGTAGAGAACCAGTGTACATCGATAGACATAATCCAATCCCATGAAGCTGTTGAAGAAAATACGGCAAAAAATATCAAGAAAATAGCTGCTTTCTTGTATAATTTGAAGTGAATCTCAGTACCACCCATAGTATCTTCACGCAAAGATTCTCTACGGAAGTAACGAGCAAAAAATGTAAATACACCTAAATAAACCAAGGTTCTAATCCAGAAAAAAGGTTTGTTTAAGTAAGCTGATTTACCAGCTATAATTGCATCGTACTTATCGCTGTCTAAATCGTGCACAGCTGAATCCATCCAGTGATAGATGTGGTGACCACCAAAAGTTCCTACTAAAAGAACCAAAGCAAGGATACCACCAAATACAGGAATAGAAGAGAATATACCTTCAAAAACTCTTTTTACAACAACGGTCCAACCAGTTTCGGTTGCATACTGAAGTGTATAAAAGAATAATGCTCCAAGACCTATAGCCAAGTAGAAAAATGAGTTGATCAATATGTTTGACCAAAAACGATTGTGATGCTCTGACGTATCTGTAAACATACCCATTAGAATGGCTATGATACCTATTGCCATAAAGGCAAAGCAGAGGTTTTTTAATTTTTTATTGAAAACAAATTGCATTGTAACGATCTTTTGGTTTCTTGCTATTATTCTACTACTGAAGTTGTTGCACCTGGCATCTCTCCATCATTCTGCAATACTTTAATGTATTGAATAACTTGCCATCTCTCTTCTTTATTCAATTGAGAAGCGTGACTACCCATTACACCTTTACCGTAAGTAATGGTGTGGAACATTTTCCCTTCTGGTAAGTTTTTCAAAGCACCGTTGTAAGCTGGTGGTGGAGGAAATCCTCCGTTAGTAACTACAGCTCCGTCGCCCATACCTGTTTCACCATGGCAGTGCATACAAAACTTAGTGTAAAGATCTTGACCTTTAGCTACAGTCATTTCGTCCATAGCTAATGGTGACATCAATTCAGATCCAGCCAATTCGTAACCTTCAGTAGTTGCAGGATAAGCATAGGGCATGTTGATCCAAGCTTTGCCTTCTTTACTGTATTTAATGGTTCCATCTACTGGCTTACGAGTAGAACTTTCTTCGATATTGTCGTAATCAATATAGGCCTCTACAGCTGGTGAACGGTACATGTCGGGCATGTATTCAACACCTGGGCTATTAGGATCATGAGAGCAAGAAGCCAATAAAAGCACTGCTCCAGCGATTGCGTTAAGTTTTAAAAAGCTTTTTTTCATAGTAAGCAATTTTTAGAAGCGATCTTCCTCTTCAACGGTGAATGATTTTTCTTCTAACTCGTCTATATCTGTTCCTTTTAATAAGGCTGAAATATCTTCTGCAGACATTTTGTTGTCTTCCGTTGAAATTTCCATTACAAACTTGTCGTCAGTAGTACGTGGATCAGGGTTAGACGCCGGCATACCTGGCAATGTTTTGTTTCTAAACAAATACGTTAATGCCATACCGTGAGCAGTACATAAAACCGTGAATTCAAATGAAATTGGCACAAACGATGGTAAGTTTTCTAATAATGAAAAACTTGGTTTACCACCAATGTTCATTGGCCAGTTAACGATCATGAAATAACGCATACCAACTAAGGCAAGAGTTAATCCTATAAGACCATAAATAAAGGCCATATCGCCTAAACGAGTTGGGCGAACACCAATAACAGGATCGATACCGTGAATAGGGAAAGGAGAAAATACTTCCTTAACCTTTACACCCTCAGACACCACTTTTTTAGCTGCTTCTAAGAGCTTGTGGTCGTCGTCGTACATTGCATAAAATACTTTCTGTGTCATGTATAACTTTTATTAGTGGTGGCTTTCTTCGTTTTTGTAAGACTCTCCTGATCCCTTCAAGATAGATTTGATTTCGTTCAACGCCAATACAGGGAAGAAACGAGCAAACATCAAGAAGAACACAAAGAACAATCCGATTGTACCTACAAATACTCCTATATCAATAAATGTTGGGTAGAACATTGTCCATGAAGATGGAAGGTAATCGCGGTGAAGTGATGTTACGATAATAACAAAACGTTCGAACCACATACCGATGTTTACAATGATAGACATCACAAAAGTAAACTTCAAGTTACGTCTCCAGCTTTTTACCCAGAACAATTGAGGTGATATAACGTTACACGTCATCATAGCTGCATACGCCCACCAGTATTGACCTGTTGCACGGTTAATGAATGCATAAGATTCATACTCAACTCCTGAATACCATGAAATGAATAACTCAGTAATGTATGCTACACCTACAATAGAACCAGTAACGATGATTACAATGTTCATATACTCGATATGTTTTACTGTAATGTAGTTTTCAAGATTCATGGCTTTACGCATGATAAGCAATAAGGTTTGTACCATAGCAAAACCACTAAATACCGCTCCTGATACAAAGTATGGAGGGAAAATAGTTGTGTGCCAACCTGGTATAACCGACGTAGCAAAGTCCATGGATACGATAGAGTGTACCGAGAATACCAATGGTGTAGCCAAACCAGCCAATATCAAAGAAACTTCCTCGAAACGGTTCCAGTTTTTAGCACGACCACTCCAACCAAATGACAACAAAGTGTACATTTTCTTTTGGATAGGATCAACCACTTTATCACGGATAGTAGCAAAGTCAGGAATAAGACCTATGTACCAGAATACCAACGATACAGATAAGTATGTTGAAATCGCGAATACATCCCACAGTAGTGGTGAGTTAAAGTTTACCCAAAGTGATCCGAATTGGTTTGGCAATGGTAATACCCAGTAAGCCATCCAAATACGCCCCATGTGAATCATAGGGAACAATCCTGCCATAAATACAGCAAAAATTGTCATCGCTTCAGCAGAACGGTTAATCGCCATTCTCCATTTTTGACGGAAAAGTAATAGTACTGCCGAGATCAATGTTCCGGCGTGACCGATACCTACCCACCAAACGAAGTTGGTAATATCCCAAGCCCAACCTACGGTTTTATTCAAACCCCAAGTTCCAACACCAGTTCCGATTAAGTATAGGATACATCCTACACCATACAAACCTACTACGGCTGCAATGCTGATAAGTATAAACCAAGTTTTAGATGGTCGACCCATAATTGGATCTACCACATCTTTGGTAATATCACCATAGGTCTTGTGACCTAAGATGAGTGGTTCTCTAATAGCTGCTTCTTTGTGCATAATAATCTAAATAACTTATGAATGGTGTGCGCTACCTTCTGTGTTTCTAACTTTAACCATGTAATAGATGTTTGGCTTAGTACCAACTTCTTCAAGAGCTAAATAACCTCTGTCTGAATTTGCCTTGTCTGTAACACTAGACTTAGTGTCGTTCAAGTCACCAAAAGTAATAGCATCCATAGAACAAGACTCTGCACATGCTGTTTGGATTGCTCCATCTTTCACGGCGTGTCCTGCTTTCTTAGCTTCCAACTTACCACCTTGGATACGTTGAACACACATGCTACATTTTTCCATTACACCTCTAGCTCTAACGGTAACATCTGGGTTTAATACCAAACGTCCCATATCGTCTTGAGCAGGGTTAACTTCTGTAAATTTCTTATAAGCTTGGTAGTTGAACCAGTTGAAACGACGCACTTTGTAAGGACAGTTGTTTGCACAATATCTTGTACCAATACATCTGTTGTAAGTCATTTGGTTCAATCCTTCATTACTATGCGTTGTAGCAGCTACTGGGCAAACCGTCTCACATGGAGCGTGGTTACAGTGCTGGCACATCATAGGCATGTGAACTACCGTAGGATTCTCATCTGGTTTCTCCATTTCAGCATAACTGAAATCTTCACCATTGTGTTTTTTATCGTCTTCAGCAGAAGAGAAGTAACGGTCAATACGCAACCAGTGCATATCACGGCTTCTTAATACTTCGTCTTTTCCAACTACTGGTACGTTGTTTTCAGAATGACATGCAGTAACACATGCACCGCAACCAATACATTTTGTAAGGTCAATAGCCATACCCCAGCGGTGAGAAATATTCTCTACTGGATGAGCATCCCATAAATCAACTTCTGAAATAGGTTTTTGAACCATTTCTCCACCTTCATGCATAGCCAATGTATGACCATGATTGTAGTGGTGTTTGTCTGAAGTTTTGAATGTATGTAAATCGGTTTCTTTTACAATGCTCTCACGTCCCATAATGGTATTATGAGTTTGAGTACATGCTAAAGGATACGTTTTATCTGTTTTCTCTATTACAACTTTAGAGGCTGTATAGCTTGTATTTCCGTTTGCAGTTGCTGCAAATTGGAAACCGTTCACACCAATGGCCAAAGGTTTTCCTTCTGCATCGGTGATATAGCCACCATATTCTGCTGTTTGGTAGATAGACTTACCTAATTCAGCTCCATTGTTTCCACGTCCGTATCCTAATGCCAAACCAACTGTTCCTGGTTTTTGACCTGGTGTTACGTATGCAGGTAATTCAACAGTGTTTTTTCCAACAGTTAATTTAACTACAGTTGCATAATCTTTTTCACCAATGTAAATGTTCAAGCCCATTTCTTTCGCATCAGCGTTTGAAACAGTTAAGTAGTTATCCCAAGTTACTTTAGTGATTGGATCTGGTAATTCTTGTAACCAAGGGTTGTTTGCTTGCGCACCTGCACCCAATTCGTTTTGATACAAGCTCAATTCGAATCCTTCTTTTTGAATCTTTGATTGAGAAGAAACCCAAGCAATAGAAGAATCTAAAGAAAGTGCTGTTTCAGATGCTTTAACAGTTACACCACCATTGTGCAATGATTTGTTCCAGAAAGAAGAGAACGAAAGATCGCTCGTTTTTCCTTCTGAATTACGCATCCAAACACCTTTAATGAAATCTAAGTAATCTGTTTTATCGTCTGCCCAAACCAAGAAGTTAGAGTAAGCATTACGCGTACTGTATAAACGATTGATGGTTGGTTGTGCCAAAGCATACATACCTGTCACTGGAGAATAATCGTTCCAGCTTTCTAAGTAGTTATCCTTTGCTGCAACAAACTTACAAGCTGCTGCAGTTTCATCTTTGTATTCAGATACGGCTACAGTGGTAGGTACTTTTTTAAGCAAAGCAATCCACTCTTCTCCGTCTGTATATACCGGATTAGAATCAAGAACGATTAACGCTTTTACTTTACCTGCTTTGATGTTTGATTTTAAAGTCGCTATCGAAGCATCATTACCTTGGGCATTGTTGAAACGCTTGGTAGTGAAAATGGTTTTTTCAGTATTACTAAGAATTGCATTGATTTTCAAAACCATGCTTTGAATAGCAGTGCTGTTGGCTCCAGCTACTACCAATGATTCGCCTTTATGAGAAGCTAAATCAGCTGCTGCTTTCTTAGTTTTTGCATCCAACTCTTTATTAGAACCAGCTACAGTAGCCATTCCCATTTTAGAAGCAAGATGATTGTATATAGAAATTAATGTAGCTAATTCCTCTGACGGCTTAACAGCAATACGCTTGTCGGCATTAGAACCTGACAATGACATGTTGCTTTCAAACTGATAATGCTTAGACATGTGTCCAGCTTCAGGGTTTCTGTGTCCTTTGTATTGATTAACAAATACAGTTGGATTTAACCAAGAACGCAAGAAATCAGCAGAAACTGAAACAATAACTTTAGCCTTAGAAAAATCGAAGAAAGGAACAAAACGTTCGCCTGTTACTTTTTCTACAGCAGAAGTTAGTCCTGAATAAGAAACATCATCTACTTGGTAGTGATTTACAGTCGTTGTTTCGCTTGTGTATTTAGCAGAAAACTTACCATAAGCTTCTTTTGCAGAAGGACTAATGATACTGTTAGACAACACAGCTATTTCACCACCATTTTCTGAAGCTTTAGACAATGCGCCTTTTACTTCAGCATCAAACTTTTTCCAAGTAGTTTTTGATCCACCAACAGTTGGTGCTTGCAAACGACTTGCATTATAAAGTCCTAAAACAGATGTATTAACCTCAGCGTTTAAAGCACCACCGAAGAAACCGTCTTTTTTATTTCCTGAAATATGAATAGGACGTCCTTCTCTTGTTTTAACCAAGATGGAAGAAAATACCTGCCCGTTGTAAAAACTTGATGCGTAGTAGTTAGCTACACCCGGAGTAATATCCTCAGGTTTGTTTACGTAAGGGATTGATTTAATAACAGGTGTTTCGCAAGCCGCAACTGCAGCAGCGGTAACAGAGAACCCTAAAAATTTAAGGAAATCTCTACGTCCTGTTGAACTTTCTGAAAGCTTATCGTTCGCCAAAAAGTCTTCAACCGGCAACTCCGATTTAAATTCTTTTTGACTGTTGTTTACAAATTCTTCAGTTTTATGAAGATCTTCCAAACCGGTCCAATACTTTTTATCAGCCATAGCGTTTGTTACTGGTTTTTTAATAGTGACATTTTGCGCATTCTATTCCTCCGATCTCGTTAACGGTAATGCGCTCGTCGTTATTAAGATATTTTTTCAATTCTTCTTTTGATAAACGGTTGTGCCACTCATCGTAGTAACCATTATCTGCCATTTGAACTTCTGTATCTCTGTGACAGTTGATACACCATCCCATGGTAAGCGGAGCGAATTGCTCAGCTGTATCCATTTCTTTCACTTCACCGTGACATTCAGTACATTCTAGTTTTCCAACTACAACGTGCTGAGAGTGGTTGAAGTAAACGTGATCTGGCAAGTTGTGAACTTTAACCCATTTAATAGGTTGTGTATTACCTGTGTACTCACGCTTTTCAGCATCCCATCCTGTGGCAGCATAAATTTTAGCGATTTCCTCTTCTCCGGTAATCTTACCTTTTTTAACCGCTACGTGGCAGTTCATACAAACATTAGCAGTTGGTATACCTGCGTGCTTGCTTTTCTCCGCACTGTTATGACAGTAAACACAGTTGATTTCGTTCTGACCAGCATGCACCTTATGAGAGAACCAAATTGGCTGCTCTGGCTTATACCCTTCATAAACACCTATACTTAAAAGTGAGTGCCACACATCGCGCAAACCACCAACTACAAGCAAGATCACTAAGAACGCTGTAATTACTTTGTTTTTCGCAATCCACTGCTTAACTCCTTTAGAGTAAGTGAAATCTTTTTCTTCTTCAATTCCCTTGCTCTTGTCAACAGCACGTTGTAAAGTGTTCTTCACACCCAACAAAGAGAAAATCACGATCAATAAGACTCCAATAATAAGGAGCATCCATGTCGTAGAATTTGAATCACCTCCAGCAGAATTAGCTCCACTTTCTTGAACATCCTCAACAATTGCAACTGGCGGTTGATACTCTTTAACATATTTTAAAATCGCATCAATCTCCTCGTTACTTAAAGCTTGCGGAGTCATCAAACCTGATGATTTGTACTCAGCATATAGCTTAGTAACATAGGCATCGCCTGAGTTAAGAACTTTCTGTGGATTTTTTATCCACTCGTAAATCAGTTCTTCACGACCAACCCATCTTTCTTCGACACCTTTCAAACCTGGACCTGTTAAGGCTTCGGTAGTTGGACGGTGACATGAGGCACAGTTACCTTTAAATAGCAATTCGCCGTTTGGCTGTGCAAACGACTGATTACCAATTAGTAGGAACAATCCTAGAGCTAGTAATGGGGTGAAAAATCTGTATCTGACGTTAGTAAAACGCTTGTGCATACTTGGTAATTTTAAGAGTTATCCTCTTTAAGTGGTCGCAAATTTAGTAGAATGTGGATTTTGGAATTGCTTGTAGGCAAGGTTTTACGAAGTTGTTAATTAATTTAAAATGCTTCTAAATAATAATCGCAAACCAAAAATCAAATATTCGAAAAAGGCAAGTTCATTCTATACCTCAATTTGTAGTTTTGCGTTAACAAGATTCAAACTACATTTGTTTACTTCAATCTTAAACCTATTCTATGAGATTACTTTTTGTTGGCTTATCACTTTTTACTGCTGTAAGCTTTTCTTTTGCGCAAGATCGAATGAACATCAATTCGCTTAACCAGAATGCGTCGGTTGGTACTGATTACTACGAGAAACCAGCCTTGAAGGTGATTGAACGTAAATTCATTGAAGAACATAGCCGTTCTAAAACCATGAGTGGATTTAGAGTGCAAGTATTTTTTGGCAGTAGAGAAGAGGCTTTAAGACTTAAAGGTGAATTTCTCCAACTCTATCCTGATCAAAAAGCTTTCGTTAGCTATCAAGCTCCTAACTTCAAACTTAGGGTTGGCAATTTCAGAAACCAATTGGATGCCGAAAAATTTTTACACGCTATTAAAGAAGAATTCCCAAGTGCCTATGTCGTCAATGACAAGGTTGAATACGCAAACTATGAAGAATAAAAAAAGGGGCTTAGGCCCCTTTTTTAATATTGAATATTTCAGAAAACTTAATCTTCTAACAAAGCTTCTTCTTTTACAGATTCAGAAGTAACCAAATCCAACTCATCAATGATGTTTTGCGCTCCTGCATACTTATCTATAGTAAACAAAATGTAACGAGCATCTACACATATGGTTCTTTGCACTTCGCTTTCGAAAGCAATATCACCACTCATAGCTTCCCAGTTACCATCAAAAGCACATCCTATTAATTCTCCTTTACCATTGATTACTGGACTACCTGAGTTACCTCCAGTAATATCGGTATTGGTAATGAAGTTTACAACCAACTCACCTTTATCGTTTGCATACTGTCCATAATCTTTCGCTTTATGCAAAGCTTCCAGCTTATTTGGTACTACAAACTCTGGATTGCTGTTGTCCATTTTTTCCATTACACCTGTTAGTGTAGTATAGAAATCATATTTCACTGCATCGCGTGCGCTATAATCGCCAACTGTACCATACGTAACTCTCATAGTAGAATTCGCATCGGGATAGTATTTCTTAGATGCGTTCATTTTACGCAAACCATCTACAAACAATCTATTGCCTTTTTCAAGCTGCGCTGTAGATGCTGCATTTGTTCCTTGAGAAGAGAAGTACATCTTGATCAATTCATTAGCAACAATACTTCCAAGGTCTTTTGACAATGTTTTTTCTGCAGGTTTGTTTAAAAACGCTTCGAATTTAGATTCTGAAGCATAGATAGATGACTCGTACAGTTTATCAACAAATTTTTGAATATCTCCTTTGTACTTACCATCAATAAGTGTAAAGAAACTTGGCAATTGTTCAGTCAGTACATTTTGCTTGTACAACTTCAACATTTCTACCATTATCTCTTTCTCTAAAGCAGTGTGATTTCCTTCGAAGTGTTTTTTCGACGTCTCTAATAAGCCTGGCTTAATTTTCTCCATAGTTGAAGCATCACCTAAACCTGCTTTAATCTGACGTTCGCTTCTAAAAGCAAATAAAATAAGATCCGACCCTGTTAAGCCAGCTTCTAATAAATACGTGTTACCAACAACCGATTTGCTTTTGATAGCTGTATTGTCTTCAATCAACTTCAATGCTTCACCATACTTTGCTTCACGCTCTTTACTTTGTGCCACCCAATTTAAAAACGACGACTCAAGAGATTTTTTCTTCTCATATATCTTGTTGCGTTTCAATTGCTTTTGTTGACCGATGTAATATTTCCAGTAATTAGCTACTTGAGCATATTTACTAGCATATTTGATTCTAACTGCTGGATCTGCTTCCATGTACTTGCGCATCACTTCAAGCTTCACATCTCTAATATCAACAACCGTTGGTTGGTGTAAGTCCAATTCTTCTTTAACACCAAACGATGTTAGAAAACGATCGGTAGACCCTGGATACCCCATAACCATTGCAAAATCACCTTGGTTTATTCCTGAAATTGAAATTGGCAAACTGTGCTTAGGGTTCAATGGTACATTGCTTTCACTATAATCTGAAGGATTGTTTTCAGCATCTGCATATACACGCATCAAAGAAAAATCACCCGTATGACGTGGCCACATCCAGTTGTCAGTATCCCCACCATATTTTCCTACAGATGAAGGTGGTGCACCTACCAAACGGACATCGGTGTAATCGTTGTAAATGAACATGTAAAATTCATTCCCGTGAAAGAAGTCTTTTACTTGTGCTTTATAGCTAGTACCTTCTACAGCTTTATCTTGAATTCCTTTAATTAATTCTTTGATTTTTGCATCACGTTGCTCTTCAGTCATATCTGCAGTAAGCTGAGATACAATCTGATTGGTAACGTCTTCCATACGCACTAAAAAACGAGCATACAAACCTTCGTTTGGTTTTTCTTCAGCTAAGCTTCTAGCCCAAAATCCGTCAGTTAAGTAATCGTTTTCAACTGTACTATGAGTTTGTATGCTACTATACGCACAGTGGTGATTGGTAAGTAGGAGTCCTTTTTTAGAGATAACTTCTGCTGTACAAAATCCACCCAAAGACACAATAGCATCTTTTAATGAGCTGTTGTTAACCGAATAAATTTCTTCGGCAGACAGTTGCAAACCTTTTGCTTGCATGTCGGTATAATTCAATCGCTTTATTAGCATCGGAAGCCACATGCCTTCGTCGGCCTTTGCACTTGGCAATAGCATGGCAATAGCCAGTAATGAGTAAAGTATTTTCTTCATATTGATTAATTGGAAATCGAATTTAATAAGATTGTTTTGCTTAAGTCTGTTTTCAACTTCGGATCGAAAAAGATAGGTCTTGAATAATGGATTACAATCTGCATATCATCAAACAAAAAAATCCCCGCCGAAGCAGGGATTTTGAATTTTATAATACGATGTTATTTGAATTGCTTGCTCTTAGGCTCCGCACAGTTGGCAAGCAACCGAATGTTTGAGCCCGCGGCTAACGTTTGAGATACTCTCCTCTTAGGCTCCGCACAGTTGGCTAGCAACCGAATGTTTGAGCCCGCGGGATAGATCATCAAACTAACGTTTGAGATACTCTCCTCTTAGGCTCCGCACATTTCACAATCGTCTGGATTGTCAATCGCACATACCATTTGAGCATTCATTTCTTCTTGCGTTTGTGGTGCTTTTACTTTTCCTGGCTCCGGGGCCCCTGCAGCTAAAGGTTTAGCTTGATTGGCTTTATCCAAAGTAAATTTAATTGCGTCAACAGCTGCTTTGGTTCTTAAGTAGTACATACCTGTTTTTAAACCTTTTTTCCAGCCATAGAAGTGCATCGATGTCAATTTACCTGGATTGGCATTTGGCATGAACACATTCAATGATTGAGACTGACATATGTACGCTCCACGATCGGCCGACATGTCTAGAATTGCTCTTTGGCTAATTTCCCAAGCCGTTTTGTACAATTCTTTAAGGTTTACAGGAATTTCTGGAATGTTTTGAACAGAACCGTTTTCAGCTACCAACTTGTTTTTCAAGTCTTCAGTCCAAAGACCTAAACTTACTAAGTCGCGCAACAAGTGTTTGTTTACAACAATAAACTCTCCCGAAAGTACTCTTCTTGAATAAATGTTTGATGTATATGGTTCGAAGCATTCATTGTTGCCCAAGATCTGAGCTGTAGAAGCTGTAGGCATAGGTGCCAACAATAGTGAATTACGCACACCATATTTAGCAATTTCTTCTTTTAATGTTGCCCACTCCCAACGATCGGTTGGTGTAACGCCCCACATGTCGTATTGCAATATGCCTTGTGACACTGGAGAACCAGCATATGTTTCATAAGCACCATCAACTTTAGCTAAGTCTTTAGAAGCTGTAAGTGCAGCATAGTAAATTGTTTCGAACACTTCACGGTTCAATGCTTTTGCTTCTTCAGATTCAAACGGGAAACGCATCAAAATGAAAGCATCAGCAAGCCCCTGAACACCAATACCGATAGGACGGTGACGCATGTTTGAGTTTCTAGCTTCAACTACTGGATAGTAATTGTTGTCTATAATTCGGTTCAAGTTTTTAGTTACCTGATACGCTATTTGGAACAATTGGTCGTGATCGAATTTTCCGTCTTTCACAAACTTAGGTAAGGCAATAGATGCTAGATTACAAACTGCAACTTCATCGGGTGCAGTGTATTCCATAATTTCAGTACACAAGTTAGATGACTTGATTGTACCTAAGTTTTTCTGGTTCGATTTACCGTTGGCAGCATCTTTATACAACATGTACGGAGTACCTGTTTCTATTTGAGATTCTACAACTTTAAACCAAAGCTCTTGCGCCTTAATGGTTTTACGCCCTTTTCCTTCAGCTTCATACTTTGTATATAGCTTTTCGAATTCCGCTCCGTGACAATCAGACAACCCTGGACATTCGTTAGGATCCATCAAAGTCCACATACCATCTTCTTCAACACGTTTCATGAACAAATCTGGTGTCCACAAAGCGAAGAACAAATCACGTGCACGCATTTCTTCTTTACCGTGGTTCTTTTTCAAGTCCAAGAAATCGAAGATATCAGCATGCCATGGTTCGATGTAAATAGCAAATGAACCTTTACGTTTTCCACCACCTTGATCCACATAACGAGCGGTATCGTTAAAAACACGCAACATTGGAACAATACCATTAGACGTACCATTGGTACCTTTAATGTAAGAACCTTTAGCGCGTACATCGTGAATAGACAATCCTATTCCTCCTGCCGATTGTGAAATCTTAGCACATTGCTTAAGTGTATCGTAAATACCTGAAATGCTATCCTCTTGCATGGTAAGCAAAAAGCAAGATGACATTTGTGGTTTTGGAGTACCGGCATTGAATAAAGTAGGCGTAGCATGAGTAAACCAACCTTGAGACATTGCGTTGTAAGTTTCAATTACCGCATCAATATCGTTTTTATGAATACCAACCGAAACACGCATCAACATGTGCTGAGGGCGCTCTGTAATTAAACCATTGGTTTTCAATAAGTATGAACGTTCCAACGTTTTGAAACCAAAGAAATCGTAATTGAAATCGCGATCATAAATAATGGCGCTGTCCAACTGTTCTTTGTTTTCTTGGATAATCTCGTAGATATCATCAGCCAACAAAGCAGCTTTTTCACCAGTTTTTGGATCCTTGTAGTAGTACAAGATATCCATAGTACCTGAGAAACTTTTCTCGGTATTCTTGTGCAGGTTAGATACCGCAATACGCGATGCCAACTGAGCATAATCTGGATGGTAAATGGTATTGGTTGCGGCAACTTCTGCTGCCAAATTATCCAATTCGAAAGTACGTACACCATCGTAAACTCCTTCAATAACACGCATAGCAATACGCGCAGGATCTACATTGGGGTTAAGACCGTAACACAACTTTTTAATTCGTGCGGTAATCTTATCGAATTTTACAACCTCTTTGCGGCCGTCTCTTTTTATAACAAACATAAAACTATGTATTAACGATGTTTGAGTCTAAAGAGCCATCTCTCCAGACCGTGAAATTTTTAATTATTGTGCTTAGAAGTCTTCGTCCATAGTAAACTCTTTCGAGTTGTTACCATCGGCTACTCCAGATTTTTGGTATTCAGCAACACGCTTCTCAAAGAAGTTGGTCTTACCTTGTAAGTTGATTAGATCCATAAAATCGAACGGATTACCAACATTGTATATTTTCTCATTGCCTAATTCTACTAATAATCTATCGGCAACAAACTCAATGTACTGCCCCATCAATTCGGCATTCATACCAATTAGTTTTACTGGTAAGGCATCGGTTACAAATTCTTTTTCAATGTTTACAGCATCTACTATGATATCTTGAACTTGCTGCTTACTTAGCTTATTTACCAAGTGAGTTGTATACAACAAACATGCAAAATCGCAGTGCAATCCTTCATCTCTTGAAATCAACTCGTTTGAAAAAGTAAGTCCTGGCATAAGGCCACGTTTTTTCAACCAGAAAATAGAGCAGAAAGAACCTGAGAAGAAAATACCTTCAACAGCAGCAAAGGCCACAAGGCGTTCTGCAAAATTCCCGTTATCTATCCAACGCAATGCCCAATCGGCTTTTTTCTTAACACATTCAAGAGTATCAATAGCGTTGAACAAGTGATCTTTCTCTGCATCGTTGCTGATGTAGGTATCAATCAATAAAGAATACGTTTCTGAGTGGATGTTTTCCATAGAAACTTGAAAACCGTAGAAAAACTTCGCTTCGGTATATTGAACCTCAGATAAGAAATGTTCAGCCAAGTTTTCGTTTACTATACCATCTGAAGCGGCAAAAAACGCCAAAACATGTTTGATAAAAAATCGCTCATCGTCGTTTAATTTATCTGACCAGTCATTCAGGTCTTGACTAAGATCTATCTCTTCTGCTGTCCAGAAACTGGCCTCAGCATTTTTGTAATAGGCCCAAATGTCGTTGTGTTGAATTGGAAACAGTACAAATCGACTGTTATTTGCTTCTAATATTGGTTCTAGTTGTTGGCTCATCGTGCGTATTCAGTATCGTCTTTTTAAAGTTACGTATTACACCCAATGTATTTGTATAGACTGTGTTAAGAAATGAACAAGCCAATATTCAAAAACGCTACAACGTAGAGCTCGACTTTGACTTCATTTCTTCAGCTTAAAATAGCATCGGAATACAAACTTCGTGAATATACTTTCGGGAAAATTTGTTGAAGATGAACAATAAGGGAAGAGTTTTCAACAGCCATTTCTAGAAAGGTCTATTTTCGGGCGTTTCATTGTTTACAACTTTTCAACAGCTTAACCTGCAGATAGTTACGACAAACTAAAAACCAACAACCGACCTAACTCTCTGTAATACAGGCATTGCAATAGCTCTAGCCTTTTCTGCACCAATCGCTAAAGCAGCATCAATTTTTTCCGGTTCGGCCATCAACTCATTAAAACGCTCACGCTCTTTGGCAAATTTTGCCACTATACACTCAAACAAAGCCTGCTTTGCATGACCATATCCATAATTTCCTGCGGCATAGTTTTCACGCATTTTCTGAACCTCTTCTGGACTTGCCAATAGCTTATACAACGCAAAAACATTACACGATTCCGTATCTTTAGGATCTTCTAAAGCCGTATCGTCAGTAACAATACCCATGATAGATTTTCGAAGCGCTTTATCTGTTTGAAAAATGTTGATGTAGTTTTTATAGCTCTTGCTCATTTTACGACCATCGGTACCTGGGATTGTCATAACTGCTTCGCTAATACTTGCTTCAGGTAGTACGAAAACTTCCTTACCTGTAAGGTGATTTACTTTACTAGCAATATCACGGGCAATTTCTAAATGTTGCTTCTGATCTTTACCCACAGGAACAATTTCAGCATCGTATAACAAAATGTCGGCAGCCATCAAAACAGGATAGCTAAACAATCCGGCATTTACATCTGCCAAGTTTTCTGACTTATCTTTAAAAGAGTGTGCGTTGGCCAACATTGGAAATGGCGTGTAACAATTCAGATACCACGTCAATTCGCACACTTCAGGAATATCGCTTTGCTTATAAAAAATGTTTCTATCGGTATCAAAACCAAAAGCTAACCAAGCTGCAGCAACATTACGTACCGCTTTAATTCTTTCCTCAGCATTTTTTAATGTGGTGAGAGAATGAAAATCAGCTATAAAAAATAAAGATTCGTTCTGAGCTTGTTTGCTCAGTTTAACACCAGGTATAATAGCCCCTAAGATGTTGCCCAAATGAATTTCCCCTGAACTTTGTATCCCTGTTAGAATGCGTGCCATGCTTTTGATTTTTGCCAAAAGTATGTGTTTGTGAGGAAAAAGCCGAATAGAATATTACACTCTATTTAAAAGCCGCTATTCCTGTTATGTCCATTCCGGTGATCAGCAAGTGAATATCGTGTGTGCCTTCGTAGGTAATTACCGATTCCAAATTCATCATATGTCGCATGATGCTGTAATCTTGAGAAATACCCATAGCGCCTAAAATTTGACGGCTTTCGCGGGCAACCTTCAACGCCATATCAACATTGTTTCGCTTTGCCATGGATATTTGCGCACTAGTTGCTTTACCCTCATTGCGCAAGTTTCCTACTTGGTATGCTAGCAATTGTGCTTTGGTAATTTCCGTTACCATTTCAGCTAATTTTTTTTGAATCAATTGAAACGACGCAATTGGTTTATCAAACTGTATGCGTTCTTGCGCATATTTTAATGCTGTTTCATAACAGTCTTCTGCTGCGCCAATTGCACCCCAAGCAATGCCATAACGGGCAGCATCCAAACATTTCAAAGGCGCTCCAAGTCCACTTTTACCCGGCAAAATTTGTTTTTTACTGATGCGAACATTATCGAATACTAACTCACCCGTTTCCGATGCACGCAAACTCAATTTGTTATCTGTTTTTGGAGTTGAAAACCCTTCCAAACCTCTATCTACAAGTACACCATGCACACGACCAGATTCGTCCTTGGCCCAAACCAATGCAACATCGCATATTGGAGAATTGGTTATCCACATTTTAGAACCGTTTAAAATGATATCGTCACCATCGCTTTTATAATGGGTAAGCATTCCACCAGGATTACTCCCATGATTTGGTTCCGTCAACCCAAAACTGCCTATGAATTCAGTCGTCGCCAATTTAGGCAGGTACTTTTGTCTTTGCTCTTCACTACCAAAAGCCAAGATGGGATACATCACCAAACTACTTTGCACGGAAGCGAAAGAACGCAGACCGCTGTCGCAACGCTCTATTTCCCGCATAACCAAACCGTAACCCAACTGGTCCATACCATGCCCTCCATATTCTGAAGGAATATAACTCCCCACAGCACCCATAGAGGCAAATTCTTTCATGAGGTGTCGTGGAAAAATTTTGTTTTCCGACCAGTTTTCTATTTCAGGACGCATGTTTTTGGCCACCCATTCGTTTAAGGCTTGGCTTATTAATACGTTTTCTTCTCCTAAAAGATTATTCAAATGCAAGTAATCGGTCATAAATACGCTTTGAAACACGAAGATAATGGAATGTGACGGTATATTTGCATTGATTATGCCAGTAGAATTTTCGCTTAACGCCCTTTCGGAAGCACCAAACCAACCATTGTGGTTGACCTTATTGCTTATGGCTATGTTTTTTGCCTACGCAGCTTTGAGCAGAGTGCACCCTGCCATCAATGTTTTATCGGTATTTTCTGGCAATACAGGTTCGGATTACTCAAGAAACGATAATGACAATAGCATCTTAGCATTGTTTAGTCTGGCCAATATGGCCCTCTTTGTCTTTTTGATTTTACCCAGAGTAAACGACACCTTTACCAATAGTTTTATACTGTTTTTCGCTGTATTCATCGGTATACTGCTATTATACTTTAGTCAACTGGCTTTGCTTTTTTTATTGAACTATTTGATAGAACAAAGCAAATCTGCTCAAGGTTTCGGCACATTGAAAACCCACAGTACACTTCAGATTACTTTTCCGTTAATAATTCTGAATTTCATTATCTATTGCAGTCCCATACACATCACACAAACTAGCCTAATTGTAAGCGCAGCATTAATTTCTATTATCCTACTGATGTATCTTTTCAGGTTGGTAAAAGTTGGACTAAAACAAAAACTACCATTATGGTATATTATTTTGTACTTTTGCGCCCTCGAATTGGTACCTATTGCGCTAGTAGCTAAAAGCTTATTTGGTTACGGCAAAGTGGTCTAAATATGTGTGAGCTTTGAAAGTAAAAAGTATTTTAATTTCTCAACCGGCACCTGCCAGTAGTAAAACTCCGTATACAGCGATTGCTGAAAAGCATAAAATCAAAGTAGATTATCGACAATTTATACAAGTTGAGGGGGTAAGTGAATTGGAATTCAGACAAAGTCGTTTGAATATCAAAGATTTTACTGCTGTGATATTCACCAGTAGAAATGCCATCGAAAATTTCTTCCGAATTTGTAAGGAACAACGTTATACAGTTCCAGATTCGTTGAAATATTTCTGCATGTCGGAAAACACGGCTCACTATTTACAAAACTACATTACCGTAAGACGACGAAAAGTATTTAGTGGAAATACCCAATTTGTAGACTTACTTCCTAGCATTGTAAAGCACAAAAAAGAGAAGTTCTTATTGCCTTGCTCTGATATTCACAAACAAGAAATATCTGATCTATTAACCAACAACGGCATCGATTTCGATAAAGCTGTTATGTATAGAACTGTTGCTTCTGATTTATCAGATTTGAGTGAAATAACATACGATATGTTGGTTTTCTTTAGCCCTTCTGGAATTGAAAGTTTATTCAAAAACTTCCCGGATTTTAAGCAAAACGACACCCGTATAGCTGCATTTGGTTCTTCTACTCAACAAGCTGTTTTAGATAAAAATTTACGCTTAGACGTTGCCGCTCCTATTCCAGGAGTACCATCTATGGTGGGTGCAATAGAAGCTTATATTCAAAAAAACAACAAATAATAGCCTAACAGCAAACCAAAATACTATGCCCGATTTCTCTCTAAAAAGGAGCTCTATGCTCAAAAAAAGAGAGGATTTCAAAGCCATTTTTAAAACGGGCAAACGGTTTCGTCACGGACCTTTTATTCTTAGCTACATAGCTGACAGTCAAGAATCTGCTTCCTTACTATGTGGATTTGTAGCGCCGAAACGCTATTTGCGTAAAGCTGTACACCGTAACAGAACTAAGAGGTTGATGCGTGAAGTATACCGCAAACACCGACAAGAATTGGAATCCTTGACTGTGGAGCTAGACTTGGATTTAAAAATTTTACTAGGCTTCAACGGTTCAGAAATACCTAGTTTTACAGAGTGTGAAGAGAAAATAAGCGGACTCATCGTACGTTTACATTCTGCTATAAACGCCCTCCGTAATGAAGATTAAAATTTCGGCTTTTGCCCTACTTGCCATTTTCGGCTTATCAGCATTTACTTACGCCAAACGCGAAGACCTTTTTGAGGTTACCAAAAACTTAGAAATATTTGCTTCAGCATATAAAGAGCTAAGTCTTGGATATGTAGATGAAACCAAACCAGGCGAATTGGTTACCAAAGCACTGGAGGCTATGTTGGCATCCTTAGATCCTTATACGGTCTATATTCCGGAGAGCCGAATAGAAGATTTCAGAATCGAAAACACTGGCGAATACGGCGGCATTGGAGCTTCATTGTATAAGTTAAACGACGTTGTTTACATCAGCGATATTTTAAGTCAGTCGCCTTTATTGGACGCTAACATTGCCGATGGCGACATTCTACTAGAAGCTGATGGGCGATCTATAGAAGGTCGGTCGATTGCCGAAATCACCAAATTGGTTCAAGGACAAGCCAACACAAGTGTAAAACTAAAAACCAAATCATTTGTTACAGGAGAAATAAGCGAACAGTCGATTGACAGAATAAATGTAAAAGTCCCAGATGTACCTTATTACGGCATGCTTGACAATCAAGGTACTGGTTACATTACCCTTAGCAGTTTTACTGCAACAGCATCTAATGAAGTAAAAAAAGCATTTGAAAGCCTAAAAGATAGCGGGATGACGTCTTTGGTTTTTGACTTGCGTGGAAATGGTGGCGGATTGCTAATACAGGCAGTAAACATCGTTAACTTCTTTGTTCCTAAAGGCGTAACTGTAGTTGAAACAAAAGGGAAATTACTGAGTTATAACCACACGTACAAAACCACCAACAACCCTCTAGATACCATCATGCCTATATGTGTTTTGGTCAACGAAAATTCAGCTTCGGCATCGGAAATAGTATCAGGCGCATTACAAGATTTAGATAGAGCTGTAATTGTAGGGACAGAAACTTATGGCAAAGGCTTGGTACAACGCACAGTTGATTTACCATACAAAGCCAAACTAAAACTTACCATTTCAAAGTACTACATACCTTCTGGTAGATGCATTCAAAAACTTGATTATAGCGAGAAAAACGCACTAGGTGAAGTATTGGAAGTACCCGACAGCTTGCTTAGAACATTTACCACTAAAAATGGACGTATTGTAAAAGACGGTAGAGGAATTAAACCAGATGTGTTCATTGACAAACCTTTTGCAGGTGAGATAATCAGTGCAATGGGTAGCAATGGTGCTTTTTTCTTGTGGGGTAATACATATTTAAAATCGGGCAAAACCATCACCGACCCAGCCACTTTTGAATTAAGTGATACTGATTTTAAAGATTTTGTAAGTTTTGCGGAGAGTTTAGACATACAATACAAAAATCAAAGTGAAGAAATCTTGAATATTCTATCTGAAATTTCTGAAAGCGAACGTTTAGCAAAATTCATAGAACAAGACATCAAAAACCTCCAAGACAAGGTTAAACCAGACGTAAAACGAGATTTGACTCGCTTTTCTGATCAAGCAAAAAAATATTTAGAAGTAGAACTAGCAAAAAAATTGTTCTTCGAAAAAGGTCAAACGTTAGCGCTATTGCACAACGACGTTACCCTTGATAGCGCGTTAGAATTACTTAAAGATTCAAACCGTTACCGTAGCATTCTGAAGAAATAGTGTTAGAAAACAAATTATATCGTTCGTATTTTTTATTTGTGCTTGGGATACTTGCCGTTGGTATGTCTTGCTCAAAATTTCTGATTTCAATTTCTGTTATTGGACTTGGTTTAGGTTCCGTTTTCATCATGGCTCAAAAATCATTTGAATGGAAACAACTCAAAGGCTTTGGCCTGCTGCTGATAGTGCTCTATGCTATGCACTTACTTTGGCTACTCAATAGCGAAAACATAGCGTATGCTTTCAATGATTTCCGTCGAAAATTACCGCTCTTAGTACTGCCTATAGCTTTCATGGTGCACAGGCCTTTGGTAAAAAAACACCTCAATACCATACTTCAACTTTTTGCTGCTACAAGTATTGTATGTGCTACTATTTTACTCGTCCGTTGGTTTGGTTTTGATTATAAAAACAAAGATTTCAGAAGTTTTTCGGAGTTCATAAGCCATATCCGATTTTCTATTTGTTTAGTCATTACGACTCTTATTCTTATCAATAACAGCATACGTACCAAGAAGTATGTAGTGAATAGCATCTTATTTATTCCTGTACTTTTTTCTCTTATTGTGATGCAAAGCCTCAGTGGATTTTTTTTGCTTTCAGCAATCATTCCACTTTTCTTGTTTTGGAAAAAATGGATTCCAAAAAAAATAGTGATCGCCTATTTTGCATCAGCCCCTTTGTTGTTGATAGCTGCTGTCACTTACCACTTTCAAGCTAAAGATAGCGTTCCTACACACTTGCCAAGCCATACTGCTTTAGGAATACCTTATGAACATTTTCCCGACAACACTTTATGCGAAAACAATCACCGTGTATACTTGTATTTAGCGGTAGATGAAATGAACGAAGCTTGGAATGAACGTACAGGAACTTTGGCTACAGATAAACTGCCTAGTGGTTATATGTATGTTGATGCCATGATACGGTATTTAACCAGTAAGAATTTACCAAAAGACGCAGAAGGTATAGCCGCTTTAACGGATAAGGATATTGAAAACATCAAAAAAGGATACACAAATCATAGACAAGGGAAAATTTCGGCCATTGAGAAAAGATGGAACGCCCTACGATTTGAATTAGATAGTTATCAAAATGGTTATGATATTGCCGGACATAGTATCACTATGCGATTGGAATACTTTGATGTTGCGTATGCATGTTTCAAAGAAAACAAATGGTTTGGCGTAGGAACAGGAGATGTTAAAGCAAGTATTGCAGCCGAACACCAAAGCAGGGAAATTCTGCCTGAAATGTATCAGAAACGGGCACACAACCAACTTTTAACTTATCTCATGACATTTGGGATTGTTGGTTTTATCATCATCCTATACATCGTAATAATCTATGCATTTGGCATTTCAACACTTGATCCGTTAGGAAAAAGCATCATCACACTTTTGTTTTTTAGTTTGTTTTGGGAAGATGTTATGGAAACTCAAGCAGGTGTGACAGCTTTCGCGTTTTTCTATGCCTTTTTGTTTGCTTCGCCATCCAATGACAACACATCGCGGTACACAGCTTCAATACCTTCTACCATTTTTATTTGGCTAAAATCTTTGGCTCTTTCAAAAGCTGATTCAGACAATGCTTGACGCAAATCTTTGCTTGCATATAGTTTGCCCAAACTTTCGCTAAAAGCTTCAACATCTTTAACCGGTACTAATAAGCCTGTCTTATCTGGCTGAACCAATTCTACAATTCCTCCCGCTGCAGTGGCTACAATAGGCAACTTGGCCGCCATAGCATCTATTATGCTTGTTCCCAATCCTTCGGTTTCTGAAGAAATAGCAAAGACATCAACACTAGCCAACCACTTTTTAACATCTTCTCGATAACCAAGCAGAGTTACGTTGTTTTTAAGCCCCAATTCTTCTATTGCATCTTCTACTGAACTACGACTTTTGCCTTCGCCAGCAATAATAAGTTGTACGTTTTTAGAATTTTCAATGGTCAATAAAAACAGAGCAAATGCCTTTAAAAGTGTTTTTTGGTCTTTATGTGGTGCAAGTGCTGCAACGTTGGCTATTACAAAAGTGTCCTCGTTAAAACCCAACTCAAAGCGGATATTTTTACTTGGAGGGTACATAGCTTCTATCTCTACTCCACTATATACTACAGCGCGTTTATTTTCTGGCAAATGGTCTGCTACCAGTGCGTCTATAGCTTTAGAAACCGATATTACTTTCCCCACCAAGTGATGGGTGTATTTAAACGATTTAATGGCATTCTTCTTGATGGCAAAATCAACTCGTCTATGGACAATGATAGGCGTTTTCTTTCCCGTGATCATTAATGCATACAACGCCAAACTATGCGCTTTTGCATCGTGTGTGTGCATCATATCAAAAGAAAACTGACTCCATGTCAAAGCTCTTTGCACGCTAATCCAACGGGTAAAAAAAGAAGCATTATCAAAATGCAATAGTTCTACGCCTTCTACCTGTCTAAGCCGTTCGGCTAACACCGAATTCTCTGGACATAAAACAGTATGCTTGTAGTGCTTAGAACCTTTTACCAAGTAAAACAATTGTTGTTCGCCGCCACGCCAAGTTATGGGTGTACTAACATGCAAAATGTGCTTCATTTTTTCCATAAGTCAGCTAGTTTTTTGTACCTCAAATAGGTGGCATAAGCGCTGGCGTTGGCCAAATCGTAACCAACCTTTCCATCTTTATACCCTTTTTTAATAAGGTAGTTGCGCATCCATTTAGCCCAAGCTTTCACCAAAGCTAATAGTCTATTGCTTTTTTTCCCTTTTTCAAATTTTGCTTTAGCCGCAATGGAAGTAAATTTTTCAATTTGCTCGCGGTGTTGCTCCACAGTATGAAACGTATAGTGCAACAAATCGCCCTTCAAAAAATTGTGAGGGATCTCAGGTTTAACAATGTATTTATCGTGAGGATTTTCACCACCCCAAGTTCCAACCTCTTTATGAAATAAGCGTGTTTTTGTATCGGGATACCATCCGCCATAGCGAACCCAATGACCGCAATAGTTAGATAATCGGTTGAACCTATAAGCTCCAAAATCATCATCGCTTGTAGTGGCTTTAACCTCCAACAAACTCTTCTCTAAATTGGAACTTAATTCTTCATCCGCATCGAGCGACAAAACCCAATTATTGGTACAACAGGTAATGGCAAAATTCTTTTGCTGTATGTGACCTGCAAATGCGTTTTCTATGAATTTAACGTTTTCAAATCCTGAGCAAATCTCTTTGGTTCTGTCTTTTGAAAAACTATCAACTACAATTATTTCATCGGCAACATTGGACAAAGAATCCAAACATCGTTTGATATTTTTCTCTTCGTTGTATGTTATAATGGCTGCCGATATTCTCATTCTTCGGTAATTTCTAATAGTATTTTACGGTAAGCTGTAAACAGTTTTGTTTTTGAAACAAAGCCTTGGTACACTCCATTTTTCACAACAGGTAACACCCAACTTTCAGTGGCTTCAAACTTATCCATCACCTTTTCCATGTTCTCTCCTGCTTCTATAGTTGCAACAGGTACCGTCATGAAATCAATCACTTTTTCAGCATGATGTTTCTCCTCATTGAAAAGCTGATCTCGGATATTATCGAGCAATACAATGCCCAATAATTCGTGTTTTTCGTTGGTTACAGGGAATATATTTCTTGTTGAATTGGTAACAATATCTTTCACCAAAGTTCCGAAAGTCCAATCGGGAGATAGTTCTTCAAAATTGGTTTCCAAGAAATTACTCACGTTCATACGGAGCAGTATATTTCTGTCTTTGTGCCTGGTCAACAAATCGCCTTTTTCTGCTAAATTTTTGGTGTAAACTGTGTGTTGATTGAATATACGGGATGTAGAATACGATACGGCAACTGTTAGCATTAGCGGTACAAATAATTCATACCCACCCGTTATTTCAGCAATTAAAAACATCGCCATCAATGGTGCATGCAACACCCCTGCAATGAGTCCGGCCATACCTACCAATGCAAAATGGGTTACGGGTAAATCGGCAATACCAAAGTGCACAACCACTTTTGCCATTACAAATCCGATAGCAGCACCCATAAATAGAGATGGAGCAAAAACTCCACCTATTCCTCCTCCTGAAAAGGTAAATGCCGTGGCCAAAATCTTAAAGAACGCAAACGCCAACACAAATAATATCAGGACATAGAAATTATCGCCATAGCCATAAAACATACTCCTGTTCATCAAGTTGGTAGTATTATCGTTGATGAGTTGGTTGATGGTTTCGTAACCTTCACCATAAAGTGGCGGTAAAATAAAAATGAGCAGCCCCAAACCTATACCACCGTAAATGGCTTTATGAAAAGGGTTTTTTATTTCGCCAAATATCTTTTTAACGCCAAAATATACTTTGTTAAAATACAGGCTAAACAATCCTGTAAGCACCCCTAGAATTATGTAAAATATGATGTGCGATGGGTTTAATGCATCGGTAATTTTGGTAGGAAAAAGGATGATTTCACCCAGAAAATAACGAGACGTAATAACTGCTGTAATGCTCGAAATCAACAAAGGGATGATGGAATACATCGTGAGGTCGAACATAAAAACCTCTAACACAAATACAATAGCTGCTACGGGGGCTTGAAAAATAGCGGCCATAGAACTTGCTGCGGCACAACCAATAAGTAAGGTTCGGACTTTATAATTCATCCTGAAGAACTTACCGATGTTACTCCCTACTGCTGCGCCAGTTGCTACGGTAGGACCTTCCAAACCAGTACTACCACCAAAACCTACTGTTATAGCAGACGTAATAACCGAGTACCACATTTGCCCAGCACTTATCTCCGATTTTTTTCGGCTAATGGCGTACAATGCATTGGGTATACCATGGCCAATATCTTTTTTGATAACATGCTTTATTATCAATACCGTTATGAGCAAACCCAAAAACGGAAACAAAAAATATAGAACATTGTGGTATTCGTGAAACAGTCTTCCCTCAACCCAATTTTCAATAAAATGCGCTGAGTTTTTGATGATCACCGCACCTATTCCAGCCGAAATACCAACCAAAACGCTGAGAAAAAGTACAAAGCGTTTTTGGTCGATGGACTTGGTTCTCCAAAGCAGAAATGATCGAAAATAAGTTTGAAGACCTTGCACAGTTTTTTTAGTCCTTGAGTTTTAAAGTTAACTCATTTAATTGCTCTTCTGAAATTGGCGAAGGAGCGTCAATCATCACATCTTTCCCTGAATTGTTTTTAGGGAAGGCTATATAATCTCTAATAGAGTCAGTTCCACCCATCATGGCACACAGTCTATCAAAACCAAACGCGATTCCGCCGTGTGGTGGAGCTCCATATTTGAAAGCATCCATCAAGAACCCAAATTGACTTTGAGCTTCTTCTTCGCTGAAGCCCAATAAGCTGAACATACGCGATTGCAAGTCTCTATCGAAAATTCGGATAGATCCTCCACCAATTTCAACACCATTGATAACCATATCGTATGCATTGGCACGCACTTTTCCTGGATCGCTTTCAAGCAAATCGAAATCTTCTTTTTTAGGCGATGTAAATGGATGGTGCATAGCGTGGAATCGGTTGTTGTCGGCATCCCATTCTAATAACGGGAAATCGGTAACCCACATAGGCACAAACACATCTTTATCGCGCAAACCTTGCTCATCGGCAACGTGCAAACGCAAAGCACTCATTTGTGGATAAACATCGGCGTTATCGCCACTTAATATAAATAAGGTATCGCCTGGTTTAGAATCGCATTTCTCCAACCATGTTTTCAAAACCTCTTCGCTATAGAATTTATCTACCGACGACTTGATGCTTCCATCTTCGTTGTATTTTACATACACCATACCTTTGGCGCCAACTTGAGGACGTTTCACGAAGTTGGTAAAGGCGTCAAGTTGTTTTCTAGTATATACAGTTCCGCCCGTTACATTGATGGCCAAAATATCTTCGGCGGCGTCAAAAACAGGGAAATCGTGTCCTTTAGCTTCAGCACTGATGTTGTTGAACAACATACCAAAACGCATATCAGGTTTGTCGTTACCATACTTTTCCATGGCCTCTGAATACGGCATGCGGATAAAATCTGGTAAATCTACTCCGCGAACAGTTTTGAAAATATACTTTGTCAATCCTTCGAAAACATTCAGAATATCTTCTTGTTCCACAAACGACATTTCGCAATCTATTTGTGTAAACTCCGGTTGACGATCGGCACGCAAATCTTCATCGCGAAAACATTTTACTATTTGATAGTATTTATCGTAACCAGCCACCATCAACAATTGTTTGAAGGTTTGTGGTGATTGGGGCAAAGCATAAAACTCACCCGCATTCATTCTACTTGGAACAACAAAGTCACGTGCGCCTTCTGGAGTTGATTTTATCAAATAAGGAGTCTCAACTTCTACAAAAGATTGAGCGTCCAAATATTTTCTTGTTTCCAATGATACCTTATGACGCAACATCAACTTTTCCTTAAGCGGGTTACGGCGTAAATCAAGGTAGCGGTATTTCATTCTGATGTCTTCGCCACCATCGGTATTATCCTCAATGGTAAACGGAGGTGTTTCAGAAGCATTTAGAATGGTTAATTTTTGAGCAATAATCTCAATTTCGCCCGTAGGCATTTTCATGTTTTTATTGCTTCTTTCGGCAACAGTACCTGTAAGTTGAATAACAAATTCTCGACCTAATGAACGAGCTTCTTTGCATAACTCAGCATCCGAATCGTTGTTAAACACTACCTGCGTGATACCATATCTATCTCGGATATCTAAGAAAGTCATAGAACCCAAATCTCTTGTTTTCTGCACCCAGCCCGAAAGCGTTACTTCTTGTCCGATGTGCTTTATATTTAATTCACCGCAGGTAAATGTTCTGTACATAATCGCTTAATTTGTGGCAAAAGTACCAAGTATAGGCGTAACGCCCTACTTTATTACAGCAATATTTATGGAATTAGATGACGCCTTTTTTATGCGCAAGGCCTTGCAACAAGCCGAGCGTGCTTTTGCTGAGGACGAAGTACCTGTAGGTGCAGTGGTAGTAAGCAATGGACAAATTATAGGCACAGGCTACAATCAAAGCGAAAGACTGCACGATGTAACCGCTCATGCCGAGATGATTGCTATAACAGCCGCGCAAGAGTATTTGGGCGCTAAATACCTGAAAAACTGCACGCTTTATGTAACGCTTGAGCCCTGTACCATGTGTGCAGGAGCACTATACTGGAGTCAAGTAGATAAAATTGTGATAGCCGCAAGAGACCCAAAACGTGGTTTTGATAGATTAACAGAAAACATTCTTCACCCTAAAACAGAAGTAGTATGGGATATAATGGCCGATGAAGGAGCAGCACTCATGTCAGACTTTTTCAAAAAACTTCGTTAAGACCTTTTAACCATTATCCTTTTCTTGCTCCCAATTAGTGTTTACCTTTGAGGAGTAAAACAAAAAAGTATGTATCCAGAAGAAATGGTAGCACCAATGCGTGCCGATTTAACGGTAGCAGGCGTAAAAGAATTAAGAACAGCTGAAGCGGTTGACGCTGCTTTGAGCGATAAAGATAAAAGTGCATTATTGGTAGTGAATTCTGTTTGCGGTTGCGCTGCAGGAAATGCTCGTCCGGGTATAAAAATGGCCTTGACACATAGCAAACTACCAAGCGATACTTTTACAGTATTTGCTGGTGTTGATCGCGAAGCGGTTGATCAAGCCCGTAAGCACATGTTGCCTTATCCTGCAAGTTCACCATCTATTGCTTTGTTCAAAGGCGGAAAGTTGGTGCACATGATAGAGCGTCATCACATTGAAGGAAGAGCAGCAGAAATGATTGCAGAAAACCTTAAAGCTGCGTTTGACGAGTACTGCTAAACAGCTACACTCATAGAAACTTTAAAATCCGCCTTAGAGCGGATTTTTTTTTGCTCATGAGTAGCCTATTCACAACTTATCCATACATCCTCATAAACTCAGACTATCGATCCCGATAATGATCGAGAGACGTCAAACTTATCTTACCAACCCAATTTTCTAGTATGGTGTGAAGGAATACCAATTCACTAAAAACAAAAAAAGATGCTCGAAAGCATCTTTTTTTATTATCTATTCTTCAGAGTATTAAAGCTTGGCTTTTACCTCTACTTCTTTGTATACTTCAATGATATCTTGTTCTTTGATGTCGTTGTAATTATCAATGTTCAATCCACATTCGTAACCTTTACCAACTTCTTTCACATCGTCTTTGAAACGTTTAAGTGAACCAAGTAGGCCAGTATGAACCACCACGCCTTGACGGATGATACGAACTTTGCTATTTCTATGAACTTTACCATTGGTAACGAAACAACCAGCAATTGTACCCACTTTAGAAATTCGGAAGGTTTCACGTACTTCAACCGTACCCAAAATTTCTTCTTTAATTTCTGGAGACAACATGCCTTCCATTGCTTCTTTCACATCGTTGATGGCATCGTAAATGATAGAGTACAATCTAATATCGATTTCTTCTCTCTCAGCCAATTTCTTAGCCGATGCAACAGGACGAACTTGGAAACCAACGATGATAGCGCTAGAAGCCGTAGCCAATAGTACATCAGAGTCGGATATAGGTCCTACACCTTTGTGAATTACATTTACTTGTATGCTTTCAGTACTCAATTTCACTAAAGCATCAGACAATGCTTGAATAGATCCATCCACATCACCTTTAAGGATAATGTTAAGCTCTTGGAAATCTCCGATAGCCAAACGACGACCGATTTCATCCAATGTAAGATGTTTCTGAGTACGAATACCTTGCTCACGCTGTAGTTGCTGACGTTTGGTAGCAATTTGTCTTGCTTCACGTTCGTCTTCCAATACATAGAACTTATCACCTGCCGAAACGGCACCGCTAAGTCCTAATACAGACAATGGCATAGATGGTCCGGCAGAAGTTACCTTCTTACCCCACTCATCTTGCATGGCTTTTATTTTACCAGATTCGGTACCAGCCAATACATAGTCACCAATTTTAAGTGTTCCAGCTTGTACCATAATGGTAGTAACGTATCCACGTCCTTTATCCAAGGCCGATTCTACTACTGTACCAACAGCACGTTTTTTACTATCTGCTTTTAGCTCTAGTATATCCGCTTCTAAAAGAACTTTTTCTAGAAGTGCATCCATGTTAAGGCCTTTCTTCGCAGAAATTTCTTGGCACTGATATTTTCCACCCCAATCTTCTACCAAGATATTCATGGCAGATAATTCTTCGCGTATTTTTTCCGGATTGGCTCCGTCTTTATCAATTTTGTTGATGGCAAATACCATCGGTACTTCCGCCGCTTGTGCGTGGTTGATTGCTTCACGTGTTTGAGGCATGATGCTATCATCCGCTGCAATAACGATGATACATAAATCGGTAACCTGTGCACCACGAGCACGCATAGCTGTAAAGGCTTCGTGACCAGGTGTATCTAGGAAGGTAACTTGACGACCGTCATCTAATTTAATAGAGTAGGCTCCAATATGCTGGGTTATTCCCCCTGCTTCACCACCGATAACGTTGGTTTTTCTATAATAATCTAGTAAAGATGTCTTACCGTGGTCAACGTGACCCATTACCGTAACGATAGGAGGGCGTGACTGTAAGTTTTCTTCAGTATCTGGTTCTTCAAGTACAATTTCAGATGCTTCTGCAGAAATAAATTCTACTGCGTATCCAAATTCTTCAGCAACAATTTGAAGCGTTTCGGCGTCCAAACGTTGGTTGATAGCCACCATTAAACCAAGCGACATACAAGCAGCTACAACTTCTGTCGACCCAACATCCATCATAGATGCTAATTCGCCAGCGGTAACAAACTCAGTTACCTTCAATACGTGTTGTTCTGCGTCTTGTTGTCTTCTTTGTTCCTCGATACGTTGTGAAACTACTTCACGTTTAGCACGACGGTTTTTAGATGACTTAGATTTCCCCCCTTGAGCATTTAGTTTTGCTAGGGTATTTTTTACTTGTTGCTTAATGGCTTTTTCATCCATTGGCAACTGAGGAGCATTTCTGTTTCCTCCTGGTCCACCTGGGCCACCTGGACCTCTACGATATGGAGGTCTAGCTCCACCTGGACCACCAGGATTTCTGCCTTGATATCCGCCGGTACCTCTACCTGCAGAATTGACATCAACTTTAGCTATACGTTTACGCTTTGGACGTTTGTCCTCGCGTGGTGTACGCACTGGCTTTTTATCAACCGGTAATACTATTTTACCCAGAACTGTTGGTCCCGAAAGTTTTTCAACCTTGGTCTTATGCTCTTCTTTTGGCGCTGAAGGCTCTTTAGGTGCATCGGCTGCATCTTTTTTTGCTTTTTCAGCGGCAGCTTTGGCTTTTTTCTCCTCGGCTTGCTCGTTTTCTTTTATCTGACGTTCAACACGTTTGCGTTCTTCTGCATCGATTTTACCGCCTTTTACACCTTTTTTATCTGGACGATTTTTCGTGTTCAGATTGGCCAAATCGATTTTACCCAAAACATTGATGCTCGACTTAGTGTCTTTATCTTCCGTTTCAGGTTCTTTCTCTGGCTTAGGCTCTGCCTTTTCTTCTTTTTTAGCAGGTTCAGACTTAGCTTTAGCTTCTGCAGCTTCTGCCTCTTGTTTTGCTTGAAGTGCTTTTTCAGCTTTTAGGGCAGCCAATTCTGCAGCTCGGGCAATCTCAGCCTCTTCAGCTTGTCGCTTAGCTTCTTGATCTGCCTTTTCTTTTTCGCGTGCAGCTTGCTTTCTAGCCTCTTCGGCCTTAAGCGATTCTAATGCAATGGTAGGCTTTTGAGCCTCCGGCATTTCTTCCTGACTTACCTTAAGATTGGCCAACAAATCTGGTTTGAAATGTTCCAATACCAACTTATACTGAGCCATATCAAGCTTAGTAGTCGGTTTGACTTCAATTTCAATGTCCTTAGTTTTCAAGAAATCGGCAATGGTTGCTAATGCAACATTGGTTTCCTTGGCAACTTTTGCTAGCCTAGTTGGTTTTCCGCTCGGATTTAACATATAATACTCTCCACAGATGCTTTGTACTAAGGTAGCATCTCAACCCAAATTATTAATCTTCACTTGATAACTCATCTTCGAAAATCTCACGAATTTCTTGGATGGTCTCAACTTCTAAATCGGTACGCTTTTCAAGGTCTTCAACGGTCATTTTCAGAACGTCTTTAGCCGTAAAGCATCCAATCTCTTTCAGGGCATCAATAACCCAAGAATCGATTTCGTCAGAGAATTCATCTAAGCCTACGTCGTCTGGATCTTGATCATCACGGTACACTTCTATGCTGTACCCAGTAAGGTCGCTAGCCAACTTTATGTTTTGGCCACCGCGTCCAATAGCTAAGGATACTTGGTCAGCCGCCAAATATACTGTTGCTTTTGGTCGTCCAGCTCCTTCTACAGCTGGAAACAATTCAATTTCGCTAATTTTTGCAGGATTCAAAGCTCTTGCAATAAATAATTTATCGTTTGTAGTGTAATTGATAACGTCGATGTTCTCGTTTTTCAATTCGCGAACGATACCGTGTATACGATTACCTTTCATTCCTACACACGCTCCAACAGGGTCAACTCTATCATCGTAAGATTCTACAGCAACTTTTGCTCTTTCACCTGGGCGGCGTACGATATTTTTAACGGTAATAAGACCGTCTAATATTTCTGGTATTTCTTGCTCGAACAACATCTTCAAGAATTCTGGTGCTGTACGTGAAAGTACAATACGAAGACCTCCTTGACGAGACTCTACTTTAGCTACAACCGCTTTTACTTGATCGTCTTGCTTGAAATAATCTCCTGGAATTTGTTGCTCTTTAGGAAGTACTAATTCGTTACCATCGGCATCTTTCAATAAGATTTCACGACGGCTAGTTTTAAATACTTCAGCGTAAACTAGTTCACCAATACGGTTTTCGTAGTTTTTACGGATTTCATCGTCTTGCAGCTCGCGAATTCTTTCGAATAAGTTTTGCTTGATGAATGTAATGTTACGTCTTCCGAACGCGGTGATGAAAATTTGTTCAATATGATCGTCGCCTACTTCGTAGTCTGAATCAATTTTCTGAGCATCTGTTAAAGATATTTCAGTTACTTCATCTTCAAAGTCATCGTCTTCAACAACTTCTAAGTTTTGAAACATCTCAATATCCCCTTTTTCAGGGTTTAAAACGATGTCAAAATTCTCATCTGAACCATATTTCTTACGTATGGCGCTTCTGAAAACCTCTTGTAAAACCAAAAGTAATTTCTCTCGACTAATATTACGAACTTCTTTGAATTCGCTAAATGACTCTAATAAATTTAAACCTTGCATCGGCTGACGTTTATTTAAATGAAACTTTTATTATGCCAGATTTGATCTGATCATAAGGTATTTCCATATTCTTTTCTAATTCTACTTTTCTTTTTTTGCCTTCTACTCGTTCTTTGTAAGTAAAATATACTACAATTCCTGTATCGTTGGCTTCTTTTAAAAGTCCTTCAACAGTTTCGTCGGCTATAGTCTTTACTTTGATATCGCGGCCAACATTTTTAACATATTGACGAGGCATTACCAAAGATTCTGACACTCCATGAGTTAATACATCCAAAGAAAAATCTTCGACTTCACGATCGTAAGACCCTTCTATCATACGAGATACAGCAACACAATCATCAAGATTTACACCATTATCGCCGTCAATTAAGACACGAATATTGTTGCCGGGTGCTACTGTAATTTGAGTAACAAAAAGGTCATCTCTTTCCCATCCGTTGGCTAAAATTTGTTCTATGTTTTCTTTTGTAATCACTCTAAAGCGCGTAAAACCATAATAAAAAGAGGGAACCTACAGCCCCCTCTTTTCGATGCAAATATACAAAGTATTTTGTTGCCTACATTAAGTTATTGTTTCTTCCCATCAACATAACGTGTTGTTCGGGCAGGTTTTCCATCAACATAGATGATATAATCGCCATTTAATTTACCGTTTTTGTATTGAGATTTAAGTATTACCGTGCCTTTAGCATCATAGGTTATAGACGCACCATGTTGCAACCCGTCCTTATAACTTTCTTCTCTCATTAAGGCTCCATACCCTGCAAAATATTTCCAATCGCCTTCTTTTTTATCGTTTTTATACAATCCTTCAACCACTACATTATCGGATTTTGGATCATACTCTGTGTATTTTCCTTCTTTTAATCCTTGTTTGTAATGTTCAATCAACAATGGTTTTCCGTTGGCTTTATGGGTTACACTTTCGCCTTCTTTTTTCCCTTCTAAATACGTTGTAGTAAATTTCACTTTACCTGTTTCAAAATACGTGGTCCAAACCCCCGTCATTTTACCCGCTAAATATTGGCCAATTGTATTTTTCTTTCCATCAGGATAAAAGGCTTTCCATTCGCCATCTTCCAATCCGTTTTTGTAGTTCACAATTTGAAGCACTTTGCCTTTTTCATCGAATTGCTTCCATGTTCCTGATTTTTCGTCGTTTGTATAAGGTCCTGTTCTACGAACATTGCCCTTTAAATCATAGAATTTCCAATCCCCGGTTTTTTTACCGGCATTGTATTGCGCTTTGTTTTGCACAACACCACTTGGGTAATAAAAATTCCATACTCCGTGTTTCTCACCACCCGACGTATAGCCATCGTACTCTCTTATTTTATTAGGATAGGCTTGAACTATACGTCCATTAGCAACACCTTTATTGGTAAGTGTATAAAAAAGTGTATCGCCTTCTGTCGACAAATCAAGCGCTACACCATCTTCAATACCATCGGTATAATTTCTAACCGATTTTATATTACCATCGCTGTAGTAACATTCCAATTTACCGTGTTGCTTTCCACTTTTAAAGTTTCCCGCACAGCTTAATGCGCCTGAGAAATAGTACTCTTTAAAATCGCCATGCTTCACACTGTCTTTGTAAGTAATTTTAGATTGAAGCGATCCATCCGAAAAATACGTGTACAAAGAACCATTCCCATCGATCATGGTTTCTGTCCCAGCACTATCGCTAGCAGTTACAAACTTAGGGTCGTCCCAAGTGTACATTACTTTGGTTTTTAGCGTTTGATTTGGCCAATAAGTCAACCATTCGCCAATTTTATATGCAGCCTTGTAATTGCCTACCGTCATTTTTTCTCCATTTGGATAAAACGATTCAAATAAACCATCTTCTCTATTACGTAAGAAATTGGTTTTGGCTTTTAACTCACCACTGATGTAAAAACTTTTGGCTTCGCCAGACTTCATCCCCTTTTCGAAGTTCACTTGCTCTTGTAGCGCGCCATTTTTATAATAGTAATACCACGTTCCGTGTTCTAATCCATCAAGAAGTACACCTTCACTTCTTTTTATTTTTCGCTCTTTATCCCAATGTTCAATAGTGGGCACACTCTGCGCTAGACAATAGCTAGAGAATAGCGTGACAATTACCGACAGAAGAAAAAAACGACCTTTTATACGTTGCATGAGTTGGGTTTGGCTGTAAAAGTAAATATTTGCAACTTCAATACACTAATAATAAAAAGTATGAAGTATATATTATCAGCAGCAGCAATTGCATTGCTAAGCATAACGTCGGTAGCACAAAACAGCTATCGCTATTTCGTGAATTTTAATAATGTTGAAAAAGACGAGTTGGTTGTAGCGCTTAGCACACCAAAAGTAAACAGTGAAAAAATTGAATTTCACATGCCTAAAATCGTTCCTGGAACTTATGAAATTTACGATTTTGGTCGTTTCATCAGCAATTTTAGAGCGGAAGATTCATTAGGAAACAAACTGGTTCACAGAAAACTAGACGACAACCGCTACGAAATAAACAACGCAAAAAAATTAGCTCGTATTACGTATAGAGTTGAAGATACATTTGACACTAAAAAAGGCAATAAAGTTTTTGAACCAGGTGGAACAAATATCGAGGAAGGAAAAAACTTTGTTATCAACACTTTTGGCGTTTTCGGATACCTAGATGGAATGAAGGATTTGCCATTTCATCTTGAATGCACACAACCTGAAGGTTTTTATGGTGCAACAGCATTGACTCAAAAGAAAATTGGTAAAGATGTAGTTGAATATTCTGCACCTAATTACTTCGAGCTTACCGATTCTCCATTTATGTTGAACAAGCCTGATACTATCAACATCGATTTAAATGGAACGGATGTAGTAGTTTCTGTGTACAGCCCAAATGGTGTAATGAAAGCCAATGACATTAGAGAAGACATCACCAACATTATGTTTGCTCAAAAAGCATACTTAGGTGGTAGTTTACCAGTAGATCATTACGCTATTCTTATTTACCTTTTCGAAGGACGTAGCGGAAGTGGAGCTTCTGGAGCCCTAGAGCACTCTTACAGTACTTTGTTTAGCTTACCAGAATTGGATGCTAAAACATTATCGCAAAGCATAAAAGACGTCACAGCACACGAATTTTTCCATATCGTAACGCCTTTGAACATTCACTCTGAACACATTCACGATTACGATTTCATCAACCCATCAATGTCGCAACACTTATGGCTTTATGAAGGTTCAACAGAATATGCTGCACAGCACATGCAAGCTACTGCAGGTATGTTCGAGTTCGATGAGTTTTTAAATGTAATGCGTTCTAAAATCAATTCTTCTACTTCGATTTACAACGACACCCTACCATTTACAGTAATGAGCAAAGGTGCATTGGACGAACACCAATCGCAATACGGTAATGTGTATGAAAAAGGAGCTTTGATTTCAATGTGTTTGGATATTCTCTTGATTGATTTATCGAACGGTGAGAAAAACCTAAGATGGTTATTGAACGAATTAAGCAAAGACTACGGTAAGCATAAAGCTTTTGAAGATGATAAGTTATTCGACATCATTGAAAAGATGACTTACCCAGAAGTGAGACAATTTCTTGACAAATATGTAGGCGGAAACCAAGTATTGCCACTAGCTGAATCGTTTGGTAAAGTGGGAGTAAACTTTGCTCGCGACACCAACATTGTTCAATTGAACTTAGGTGCTGAATTGAAACCAAATCCATTCTTTGGTGTAATAACTGTTTCTAAAATTACAGACGAAAAATTAGCTAAGAAATGTGGTATTACTCAAGGAAACTTCATTACAAGCATCAATGGAGAAGCACTTAACGCCAACAATTACCTTGAAGTAATGGGTAAAGTAAAGAACAAAGAGAAAATTACAATTGGCGTTGGAACATTTGACGGAGGCCAACTTAATAGCGAAGACGTAAAAGTAAAAGCCAAATTAGCAGCTGCTCCAGTTCGCAATTTTATAGAGTCAAAAAACACTCTTTTAGATAAAGAGCAAAAGAACAGGGACGCTTGGCTTAAAAACTAACTACAATAAACAGCTATTAAACTATTTAATTTGTAAATTTGTCTCACACAAGAACCTTATTGTTTGTGAAATATCTAAAGAAATTTGCATTTAAAGAGTGGACAGAGCTTTTGCTACTAAGCCTAGGTTGCATCATCGTATTTTGGGTAATCACTCATTCTATCTGGTGGTAAAGCTTTAGCTTATCTTTACAATACATTCAGCCCTTCATGACCAACGTTGTGAAGGGCTTTTTTTATGTAGTATCTAAACATCCATTAAATAATCAGAACCATATTTCAAACAGCAATGCGTGAAATTAACGCATAAAAAAAGCCCCCATCTGGAGGCTTTTGAATTAATAAGTGGATATATTCTTATTGAGGTAAAGTCGCTAAAAAAGCTTGATAACGCTCTGAATATTGCTTGTTACCAGTACACGAAAGTTGTGTTTTTTGAGTTTTAATATCCTCTACACGGTTACTAGGATCTGGGTGTGTTGACAAAAATTCTGGTGTTCCACCGGCTTGTCCATTAGCAATTAATTTTTCAAAAAAACCAGATGCTCCATCCGCTGAATACGATGTAGGGCAAAGATATCTTACAGAATACTCGTCCGCTTCAGCTTCGGCATTTCTACCAAATTTCAATCCAACCAAACCTGTCGCAAAAGAAGCTAACTCACTCTGACTTTGTTTACCCAAAATAAGTTGAAGCAAAAAAGAAAGTCCTTTATCTCTTGTTAATTGATCTGTAGAATGTCTTCTATCAGCATGGGCAATTTCATGGCCTAAAACTCCAGCCAACTCATTTTCATGCTCCAAAAACTTCATCAAACCTGTGTAGATGTAAATGTATCCACCAGGTGTAGCAAAAGCATTCAAAACATTATCGTCGTTGATGATGGTTACCTTCCATGCAAATCTATCTCTATAAATGATGTCCGTAGATTCCAAAATACTATCGCGCATATCTTCCAAAAAGTCATAAGCGCTAGCGTACTGAGCTCTAGGCAATATTGGAAACTCGCTTGGTGTATTCTGAATGGTACTATCAGTTTGTTGCCCTAAGGCAATATCGTTGTTAACCGAAAATAAGTTGGGTGAAGAATCTTTTCCACAACTCCAAGCCAAAGTGGCTGCTGTTGCAATTATTGCAAATGTTTTCAATGTCTGTTTCATACGATTATCCCATTAGGTCTTTACCAATATCTTTTCTGAAATATACGCCATCGAAATTTATTTTTTCAAGTGCAGCATACGACTCGCCCAAAGCATCTTTAAGCGTGACACCAATTCCTGTTGATGCCAATACACGTCCACCGTTTGAAAGGATTTTTCCGTCTTCGCCTAGTTTCGTGCCAGCATGGAATAACATATTTTTCTTTCCTTGCGCATCGGCTAAACCTGTAATTACTTTTCCTTTCTCATAGTCTTCAGGGTATCCTCCAGAAACAGCAATTACAGTAGTTGCAAACTGCTCAGACACCTCTAAATCAGCTTCAGATAATGTTCGGTTAGCAATGTGTTCAAACAACCCTACAAGGTCACTTTTTAATCTTGGCAATACAACTTCTGTTTCAGGATCACCCATACGGCAGTTGTACTCTATTACAAATGGTTCACCTTTAACATTCATCAGTCCAATAAAAATGAATCCTTGGTAGTCTATACCTTCAGCTTTCAATCCTTTAACTGTAGGGTTGATAACTTGGTTTTCTACCTTCTCCATAAATAGAGCATCGGCAAAATGAACAGGGCTAACAGCTCCCATTCCACCTGTATTTAGACCAGTATCGCCTTCACCAATACGTTTGTAATCTTTAGCTGATGGAAGTATTTTATACGCATCTCCGTCGGTTAAAACAAAAACAGAAAGTTCTATTCCGTCTAGAAATTCTTCGATAACTACTTTGTCTGAAGCAGCACCAAATTTACCTCCAAACATATCGGCCAATTCGCGCTTAGCTTCTTCTTTATTGTTCAATATCAAAACACCTTTACCAGCAGCCAAACCATCGGCTTTAAGCACGTAAGGAGCTGTCAAAGTATCTAGAAAAGCGTATGCTTCTTTTAATTGTGGTTTTTCGAACGTTTCGTAACGAGCTGTTGGCACGTTGTATTTTTTCATGAAACGTTTTGAAAAATCTTTACTCCCTTCTAAACGAGCACCTTCAGCATCGGGTCCTATTACGGCAACATGTTGCAATGCTTCGGTATCTTTAAAATAATCTTTAATTCCTTTAACCAATGGTACTTCAGGTCCTACCACTACCATGTGGATGCCTTCAGCAATAACAAACTCTTGAATAGCTCCAAAATCACTTTCAGAAATATTGACGTTTACCGCAACTTCTGCTGTACCGGCATTTCCTGGGGCTACAAATAGTTTATCCGTAATGCTGCTTTGTGCCATTTTATATGCCATCGCGTGCTCACGTCCACCAGAGCCTAATAGTAGAATATTCATGTTGTAAAATTTGCTTCGAAATTAAGGCAAAAATATGGCGATTTCCATTCACTCTTTGGAAAGTAATGAACCGTATAACATCGCTTTTTTTTCTACCCGCTAAACCACACAAACAAGACTACAACTACAATACGACAACATAACCCCCTGCTATTATCGAGTTGTAAGTGTTTATAACTTCTCGTTGTTTCGGCAAAAAAATACGCTACAAAACACTGCTGCATCCTCGAAAAAATACGTTGTTCTGCGTATTTCATTTCCACATTGCTCCTCTTATTTTTGGTGGATTGACAGCCTATTGCTCCAAAATTTCAACCATGAAAAAAGTCAGCCTTTTAATACTAAGTTTAGTGATTTGCTTCGGTGCCATCGCACAGAATGAGACGGAAAAGAAAAAATTTAAATTCAAGAAACCAAATCTTAAACTCCGCGAAAAATTGGGCGACATGGCTGGAAATGCCATGACCGGTAAAACCGACGATTTGTATTTAACGGCTCCTGTAGTTTCTCTTGTAACGGGCATTTACAGCCCAGAAACAAAAACATCCACTTCTAAGTATTTGCCCGACAATGTTGTAGAAGGCGATCAATTGATTTCGGTCACTTTCATGAAAAACTCAGGCATGGGTATGATGAAAATTAAAGGAGAAGTAAACTACGAAGACACCCCCCTAGAATATGTTGGTTTGGGCAGTTACATGCACGTTTTTGAAAAACCTGTAGATGGGCCCAGATCCATCAATGTTACTACGGAAACAGGCGACAAAGCCACTTTCATACTTTTCCCTGTACCTACCATAGAAATAATTGAAGTGAATGGAGACGCTACTTTCCCCATAGTTGATTTAACCGAAGACTTGCGCTTAAAAGTAAGCCATACACTAGAAGCAGAAGGAACCGTTGTGCGTGTAGGCATACCGGCCAACATAGCTGGTGCAAGAGCCATTAATTATTTTGCTGAATTCAAAGCTACCGACAAAGAAGTAGTGATTCCAAAAGAAAGTTTCAGCAACTTAATGTACAGCGGCGAACTCAATACTGGTCAAATAGATAAAGGACTAACTTTTTTAGTCGTTACTCGCGAAAAAATATTGGAAGAAAGTGAAATTGACGCAACATATAGAACTGGAAATGCGGCAGGTGTAAAGTTCATTTCGGCATCCAATTGCTCTAAACGCATATTGGTAAAAGGCAAGCAAGAGAATGGACTTATTACAGAAGTGAAATTTTCGGGACGTTTTAAAGACAAGCTTTCCTACTCTATAAGCAAGCCGAACGCTAACACTGGACTACCCTTATCTAGAGCTTCAAAATTTGGATTGGCATCGCTTACGCTTAACGGTAAAACCTACAAAAAAGAAACCGTAAAAGGTTCGGACAACTTCTACTCTGGCGGCACAACCTACACCCGAACTTGGACCAGAACTACGACTTACTCATTCCCACAACTTCCTGATGCATATTGGGAAAATGTAATGGGCATTTTTTACACCAAGCTGCAAACCATGTTGAACGAGAATTTCTCTGTTGAATTTGAAGATGTTGACAAAGTAACCAGCTCGTCGCATTACACACAACTTTTTGATGGTGTAGAATACAATACGGCCAAAGGCATTAGCAAAAGCTACAAAAACACTAAAATGATGACGCCTACATCGTTTTCGCAAGCTTGGAAAAACCGCAGCTCTAGCCAATCGTCTGAAACACCAGTCAATATGCTGATGAAGGATCTCGGCATGGACGGTTTAGTGAGTTTCAATATCAACTTTGATATAGGAGCAAACCGTGACGATAAAATTGTTCTATTACCACAAATATCATTTTCAATACGCGGTGTAGACGAAACTAAAGACTACAAGGAAGGCACCTATGCCGAAGGCTATATTACCTACAAAGAAGGCATTCCATTCTCAACAGAACGGTTAGAAAGCGATCCAAATTACTTAGCCGAAATACTCAATAGCGACCGTATAATAGACAACCTTCGATTCATGTTGATTACCCTCCAACAAAAAGAAGTTGAACTAGGTTTCGAGAAAATTTGGTCGATTGGAGAAAAATAATTGCCTTAGTTTTTGACATAAAAAAAGGCACAATACGTGCCTTTTTTTATTGAAATATGTTTTGGTTTACTTCACCATAAACTGCTGTGTACTATATCCATTTTCGTTTTCAACTCGGATTGCATAATTGCCTTTAGCAAATTCACTAACGTCTATATCAATTGCCGTATTGAAACTTGAAGAGAACATTTCTTTTCCATCCAATGCAAAAATCTGAACGCTAGAAACCAATCCCGAATTCAATTCTAAATGCAGCACTTCGTTGACAGGATTTGGCGATAAACTATAATCAAAATCCACATCGTTTTCGCCAACTCCCACGGCAGATGAACCCGTAACGACACCAAACATAAAATCTCGAACAAACTCAAACGTTGTGTCCATGTAAGCCCTTTCACTTTCTGTAATTAAATTGGGCAAAATAAAGGGCGTATGTCCTGCACCAACAAAGGTGTAAAAGTCGTTGTGCACCCCAATGTCATTCGCTCTACGGTGAATAGCAGCCGATCCATCCACAGGATAATTGATATCTAAAACGCGAATGGTATCGCTATCGTAAGGTACCGTTCCGTCTTTATCGCCATGCATGCTTACCAAAGGAACATCGCCTGGTTCAAGCCATTCTTTTTTCCCTAAGGCGCCACATAAATTAATGCACGCAGCAACTTCTGATGAATACCCTGGATGACCACTATTTCCCTCTATGCCGCCCATTTTTTCTAAAGGCTCTATAAATTCTTCTGGCAACTCTTCAATTCTATCTAAATAAGCCGTGTGCAATGCTGCAAATCCGCCAGCAGAAACTCCTCCAACATATATTTTATCGGTATTGATGTTCAATACATTGGCCAACACATCTTCTTGCATGCGCAAAAATCTAATCGAAGCTTTCATATCGTGCATGCCTTTACCTACCGCGCGCATGGCGATTACAGGCGAAGGATTCAACAACAACTCATCGGAAAGACGGTAATCGATAGATACCGTTACATAACCCAATTGAGCAAAACGCGTACATAGTTGAACAATGTCGGGCGATACTCTAGCGCCATAAATAAAAGCTCCTCCAAATGCAAATACTATGACTGGGCGAGTTTCTGGATTAAGCACATCGCCTAAAGGCTGATACACATCCATAGCCAAAGGGTAAGCAGGAATAGGAGTTTGTAATGTATCGAAAACGGCAGGAGCTACACCAAACGGAATTCCCGATGTGACAATAACGCTGCTAAATATGGGATCTTTATACCGCTCGCCAGTTGGATTAGGGGTAAGTATACCGCTGATAATCTGAGTAGAATCTAATGGTACGCCCAATGAACTTAAATCGGGCAAACCAGACAATTGGGCTTGAGCGCCAAATACCGAAAGGATAAACAATAAAATAAATGGGTATTGTTTTTTCATAAATAGGGATATTTGATTTCCCTAAATATATACAATCGTTTGAAATCAACCATTCATCCGAAAATAAATGTTGACGATGGATTGATGAATAAAAAAAGGGTAAATGCTTTGCACCTACCCTTTCAAATTATCCTTTTTGGAATTATAAATTATTTCGCTATGCGTTTGATGCTACATCCTTTAGCTGGTGTAGACTTCGTTTCAATTTCCGCCCCTGTTCCCAATTGCTTTAAAGCATCAGCCAAATAAGTTTTTGTAACAGCGTCTTTGTCTTTAAAATTATCGTCGATAGCCCCTCGGTATACCAATTTATTATCGCCATCGAACAAAAATACGTGTGGAGTCGTTTTAGCTCCAAGCGCATCCGCCAACTCGTGGTTGTTGTCCATAAGATAAGGCATCGTATAGCCTTGTTTTCTATAGTGCTCTAGCATTTCTTTCTCGCTATCGTCTCCTTTGCGCTTAGCCTCGTTGCTGTTTACTAAAACAGATCCAATCTTATTGTTAGCGGCAAGGCTATGCAAGTCGTTGTAACGGTCTTCCCAAGCCATTACAAACGGGCAAGTATTGCAAGAAAAAATGATTAACGTACCGTTCTCACCTTTAAAATCAGCAATGTTTACTTCCTTTTTAGTAGACGGGTTGTACAATTCGTTTCCTTCTTTTGGCAAAGTTTTACCCAAAGCCAAAGAATCGTTCCCTGTAGGAGCGAAGATCATGCTCATCAAACCAAATCCTGCCACTAAGGCCAATGCAATGTATTTTTTCATCGTTTAAAATTTTGATGAATTTACTGAATAAGCTGCGAATTAAAATGTGAAAAAATGTCATTTTATGGATGAAGGCATCCTCCAATCGATTCTCGATACATTTCGATGAAAAATCGAAACACTCGAACTGACTCATTGCACAAATTCTTCGAAATTATTTTCTATTCTATGACGAGAAAGAGTAGTTCTCTTTTCTTTTGGCTTAGCCCAAAAGAAACAAAAGGCATTGGCTGAAAAAAGCACTTGAAAAATAAGCGCTCAAAACCTATCAAACATAAACTCGAACAAGTTCTCAAACAGTATGTTTGAGAACGGCTTTTACACTGTATTTTTCTAAGCTTACTTTTTTAGGCCTTCAGCTTCGCGAGTTGTAATAGATAACAACTCTTTCATTAGATAGTTCTCGATACATTTCGATGAAATAGAAACACTCGAACTGACAAGTGAGTTACTCTTAAATAAAAGCTTACTCCACAAAAAAAGGGAACCGAACACTGAGTTTCAATTCCCTTTTAAAGATGTTATAATTCTTACTCAAATACTACAACGGAATGTTGCCGTGCTTTTTCTTTGGTAATTTTTTGGCTTTGTTTTCCAACATAGAAAAGGCCTTAATAAGTTTCTCTCTTGTGGTATCAGGAGAAATTACTTCGTCTACATAACCTCTAGCTGCTGCATTGTATGGGTTGGCGAACAACTCGGCATACTCTGCTTCTTTTTCCTTCAGTTTTTCTTCAGGATTGGCCGCGGATGCTATCTCTTTTCTAAAAATAATTTCGGCTGCGCCTTTGGCTCCCATTACCGCAATTTCTGCACTTGGCCACGCAAAGTTCAAGTCCGAACCTATGTGCTTCGAGTTCATTACATCGTATGCTCCACCATAGGCTTTACGCGTTATAACTGTAATTCTTGGCACGGTAGCTTCGCAGAAAGCATACAATAGTTTCGCTCCGTTGGTTATGATACCATTCCACTCTTGATCGGTTCCTGGTAAAAATCCGGGTACATCTTCAAACACCAACAAAGGAATATTGAACGCATCGCAGAAACGCACAAAACGTGCAGCTTTATTGCTCGACTTAATGTCCAACACTCCCGCTAAATACGCTGGCTGATTGGCAACAACGCCTATGCTTTTACCGGCTAAACGAGCAAATCCAACAACGATGTTTTCGGCATAATCTTTATGCACTTCGAAAAAAGTATCGGTATCGATGGTATGGTCAATAACCTCACGAATGTCGTAAGGTTGATTTGGGTTTTCTGGAATAATGTTGTTCAGCTTCGTTCTTTTCTCATTGCCAATTTGGTAAGGAAGATCAGGAGCTTTATCCTCGCAGTTTTGCGGAACGTATGACAACAATTTTTTAAGACCATTGATGGCCAAAACATCGTTTCCATAAGTAAAGTGTGTAACACCCGATTTGGTAGAATGCGCAGATGCACCACCCAAATCTTCAGAACTTACATCTTCATGCGTTACGGTTTTTACCACGTTAGGGCCTGTAACAAACATGTAAGAGCTTCCTTCTACCATCGCGGTAAAATCGGTAAGTGCTGGCGAATAAACGGCACCACCGGCACAAGGTCCCATGATGGCACTAATCTGAGGCACTACACCGCTGGCCATGGTATTGCGGTAAAAAATATCGGCATAACCACCCAATGAAACCACACCTTCTTGAATACGTGCTCCACCAGAATCGTTCAACCCTATAACTGGCGCGCCATTTTCAATTGCGAGATCCATTATTTTACAAATTTTCTCGGCATGTGCTTCGGCCAAAGAACCACCCAAAACCGTAAAGTCTTGAGAAAACACATACACCAAACGACCGCCAACTGTACCATAACCGGTTACAACGCCATCGCCTAAAAATTTCTGTTTATCCAGTCCGAAGTTGGTGCTACGGTGTGTAACCAATTGCCCCATTTCCTGAAAACTGCCTTCGTCTAATAAAAAATGTAGTCTTTCACGAGCACTTAATTTGCCTTTAGAGTGCTGTGCTGTAAGCCTAGCCTCTCCTCCGCCTTTTTGTGCTTCGTCTTTTTTTGATTGTAATAAATCCAAATGCTCTTGCATATCGCCTATTTGATGGCGTAAATTTAGAAATACAATGAACTTGGAGCACTAGAAAAAGAAAAAGCCCTGAAAATGGGCTTTAAACTTTTGGTTGGGGAAAATTATTTTGTATTCTTTTAGGATACTCTGTAAGCCAAGACGGAAGGTTTTTAAGATGGTTGCATCTTCGACGAAAAAAAATTAAATTTTTACAACAACACGCCCAAACAGCTTAGACTGTAGCATCTTTTGAATGCGGTCTGACAAATCGTCCAAAGAACAGATATCAACGGCATTCGACGGAAAATCAATGCTCCATTCGTTCGCTAACTTGCCCCAAAGTTTCACTCTCAATTCATAATCACATTCAGCCGATTCCACTCCCAATAAATTATTGCCTTTGATGATGAATGGGTACACCGTGGTATTAAAATTAGGCGATGCTACCAAACCACATACAGCAACATTGGCATTATGCCCTGTCGATTTTAAAATAGTTTCTAAAGTATTTCCTCCAATAGTGTCTATAGCACCAGCCCAGCGAACGCTTAAAAAAGGTTTCTTACTGTCGTCGTTTACAGCTGCACGGTCTATTATTTCATTTGCTCCCAACGATTTTAAGTAATCGTGTTTATCGGTTTTACCCGAAGACGCTATGGATTCATACCCACACTTTTTAAGCAAGGCCAACGACAATGAACCTACCGCACCCGTTGCTCCTGTTACCAATATTTTTCCCATTTCTGGGTTTTGACCACATTGTTCCATCTTGTACAAAGCCAAGGCAGCTGTAAAACCAGCGGTACCCAATATCATGCTTTGCAGTTCAGACATACCGTCTGGCAAAGGCACTACCCAAGCGGCAGGTATAGAAATGAATTCAGAAAATCCTCCAGGTGTATTCATGCCCAAATCGTAACTGGTAACGAGTACTTTTTGGCCTTTAGAAAAATTGCTTTTCCCAATTTCAGTTACTTCACCAACAGCGTCTATACCTGGTGTGTGAGGGAATTTTCTGGTAATGCCTTTATGGCCACTGGTACTTAATGCATCCTTGTAATTCAGTGAAGAATAACTCACTTTTACCAACACATTATCTGGTGCATGAAGTTGTGCCAACGGCTGCAATTCAATTTTCGACTTAAAAATACCGTCTTCTTCGTACACTCTAAAACACTTATATAACTTATTTTCCATTCTTTTGTCTTATGCCTTCAACAAAACAAAGTAAAAAAGTTCTTGTAACCGGTGGTTTGGGTTTTATTGGTTCACATACTGTTACCGATTTGCATTCCAAAGGTTATACGCCCATCATCGTTGACAATTTGGATAATTCTTACATCAAAACACTGGGCAATTTAGAAGCCATCTGTGGTGGGAAACTGCGGTTTTACAATGGCGATTGCAACAACAAAGATGTGTTGAGAAGCATTGCCGAAAAAGAAGGCCCTATTTGGGGTTGCATTCATTTTGCTGCCAATAAAGCTGTAGGAGAAAGTGTTGAAAACCCCCTTAAATACTACCGAAACAACATAGGCACTTTGGTTTCTTTATTGGAAGAAAGTAAAAACTTAGGCTTCGAAAAATTTGTTTTTAGCTCGAGTTGTACAGTGTACGGTCAGCCCGATACGCTTCCTGTAGACGAAACTGCTCCGATTAAAATAGCCGAATCGCCTTACGGTTATACCAAGCAAGTATGCGAGCGCATCATAAGTGATTTTACAGCTACCGAAAATGACATTGCTTTTACACTTCTACGCTATTTCAACCCGATAGGAGCCCATCCGAGCGCAACAATTGGTGAATGGCCAATAGGAACACCCAACAATTTAGTGCCCTTCATAACACAATCTGCCATAGGCAAACGAGGCGCTTTACAAGTGTATGGAGATGATTACGACACCAAAGACGGTTCGTGCATTAGGGATTACATCCACGTGATGGATTTGGCTTCTGCACACATTTTGGCCTTAGAAAACAACGCAAACAAAGCATTGGAAGTTTACAATGTTGGTACCGGAAATGGTTCGTCGGTACTAGAGGTTATAAAAGCATTTGAAGCAGTAAGCAACGTAAAACTTGATTACGCTATTGTTGGACGCCGAAGTGGTGACGTAGAAAAAGTATATGCCGATCCAAGTAAAATAAAATCCGAATTGGGATGGAAACCTCAATACAGTCTAGAAGATTCATTGCTACACGCATGGCAATGGGAACAAGCTTTATCTGAAAATTGATTTATATCTTAGCACAGCAAGCAAAAGGCTAATTCATCGATTTCATATACATGATCTTCCTTAAAACCAAACAAGTATTAGCCTTCCTTATTTGTATTTTCACCACGAATTTTCTGTTGTCACAAACTTTCTCTAAAGTGGTAATTCCTTGTACTGGGGTACCTCAAGAAATGAATTCCATTTTGAACGACAGCATCGCTACCGATTGTTCTTGTTTCCGATTTGGAGCCTTCGTTTATGGCGTTGAATATTCTATCTACAGTAACCGATTGGTAACCACCTTGGATGTGGACAATGGCAAAATAAACACTTACACCGTTACCAATAGAAAAGAATTATTGAAAGTTATTCCAGAAACCATCAACGACCTTGAAGGTTTGGGTGGAGAAGTGACAAAAGCTTACAAACAAGGTGAAACCACCATTTTTGAGATGATGGTGTATGGCGAAATGAGAATTGTAACACGCAACGACCACAACGATAAATTAGAAGTTCAGTTGCTAGACTAGCAATTAATTATACAACATGTGATTTACCCATTTGGTAATTTGTTTGTGTTCAATCAATTCCTTGTATTTTTCGATAGCCTCATCTTGTTTCATTCCTTTATTGAGATTGGTATTGTAGGATTTTACAACACTCTTTATTCCCGCAATATTGGCCAATACTTCGTTGTAAGATACTTTATTTTCAAGCGCATATTTGGCCCAACCAGCCATAAAAACAGTTATAAGTTCGGGGTTGACTTCGCTAAAGTTCACAATTTTCTCATTGATTTCAATCGTAACCGAAGGGCTACCCGTTAGCCATTGCATCAGAAATTTATTGGCAGCCTTCAGTTTCTTTTTCTCACCTTTTACTGGCGCTGTTTCTAGCCAAGTAGCGCAGGCAATTACATCGTTTTCGTACGGGGCGTAGTCAGCCGTTTTTTCTAAGCTATACTTTTGAGGCACAACAAATTCTTGTGCCGATACCGATGTAGCCAACAATACGATGGCAAGAATAGAACTGAATATTTTAATTGTTTTCATAACGCGCTTTCAAGAGTATAATCGACAAGAATATCAATTCGTTGCCTTATACACAAAAATAAATGTACTGCATTTGATTATAAGTAGGAGTTTCTTTATTGTTTCATCATCTTCTCTAACTCCTATTACAGCCATTTCATTACCCAATTTTTGTTCACACCTTAACCACTGTTTCATTCACATAACCGGCATTCCATTCCCGTGAAAACGGGAATCCCACCAACTCAAAAACGATATAATTCCGCTCGCTTTCTTGTACAGATTCCCTCTAACCCTTCATACCCGTGAATACGGGTATCCCTCCCAGTTACATGTTTCCTTTTACAGATTCCCGTTTCCACGGGAATGAATCAAACTTCGATTAATTATAATAGAGTAATTCCCTCTAACCATTCATACCCGTGAATACGGGTATCTCTCCCAGTTACCTGTTTCCTTTTATAGATTCCAGTTTTTACGGGAATGAGTACTCTTGGGATTGGGATTGGGCAAAAAAACATTGCTAACATTTGAAACATAAAAAAAGCCCCTGATACACATTGTACCAAGGGCTTTTCAATATTTACGCAGACTACTTTACTTGTCTATAGATCCCATTACGCGTTTCATAAACCCATTCAGAGCATCTTTTTGCGATGTTCCTTCTTTCATGGTTGCATTCACTTCCATGGCGCCGTACAGGTTAGAAATCAATTCTCCTATAACGTCCAGCTCTTCGTCTTTCAAAGAAGGCAATTCGGTAATGTGCTCAAGTACATCTATGGTTTCTTGAACATAGTCCTCATCGTTGTCTTGAATGAACTGTGTAAGGTGTTTAATTAGCGGTAACTTCATCTATAAATTCTTTAAGCACTTCTGCTTTGTTGGTTTGAACTTGCTTAAGCAACACTCCATCTTTGAAGGCCGCAAAAGTTGGCAAGTTGTCTACATTGGCCAATTTTCTAGATTCAGGAAATTTTTCAGCATCGACTATTACAAATTTCGCATGGTCGGCTTCTGTTGCAAAGCGTTTGAACTTCGGCTTCATGATACGGCAATTGCCACACCATCCGGCTGAAAACTGCACCAATACTATGTTTTGCTCAGCCACAATGGCTTGCAAATTATCTTGATCTAATTCTTGTACCATATTATTTGTTTTAGTGGCTTGCTAAGTATTCAGCAACACCTTTAGAATCCGCTTTCATTGCGTCTTTACCTTCTTCCCAGTTTGCAGGACATACTTCACCTTTTTCTTGTACGTGTGTGTAAGCATCTACCAATCTTAGGTATTCGTTTACGTTACGTCCAACAGGGAAGAAGTTTACACTTTCGTGAAAAACAAATCCTGTTTCGTCCAATAAGTAAGTTGCACGGAAAGTTATACCTTCACCGTCTGCTACTACAGAACCTGTTTCTTCGTCGTACTCTTCGTTTACGATGTCTGTAATTTCTAAAGCGTTAGCTAAATTGCGGTTGGTATCGGCAATGATTGGGTAAGTAACACCTTCAATTCCACCGTTGTCTTTCGCTGTGTTCAACCACGCGAAGTGAACCTCTGCAGAATCTACTGAAGCAGCGATAACTTTAGTGTTTCTTTTTTCGAACTCGCCCAAAGCAGCTTGAAAAGCGTGCAATTCTGTAGGACAAACGAATGTGAAATCTTTTGGGTACCAGAATAACAATACCTTTTGCTTGTTTTTTACTGCTTCATCCAAAACATTGATTTTGAATGTATCGCCCATTGAATCAATTGCGTTTACGGCTAGATTTGGGAATTTTTTTCCTACTGCTGACATATTATTGTTTTTAAAATTTGAGTTGTATTAACTGCAACAAAGGTAGCCAAGCGAGCATAAAAAATGTTTACTCAGTATCAATTTTGACTATCTAAGCTCCAACCCGCTACACTTCATCTTTTCTACACAAAAAATTAATAATAAGGTAATAGCCAAAAACTTCTTTATTTTCGCCATGGATATGATAAAAAGAAAGTGGAAAAGCCTAATGGCAGCAGCAAACGGAATTTACCTAATGCGTACTGAAAATCATTTCGGATTGATTCTGCTTGGAGTAATTCCTCTAGGAATCATGTTTTTTTACTTCCCAACTACTGCAGCTGAAAAAGCTATTTTCTTCCTTGCATCGTCTATTCCTTTGGGATTAGAAATGGTCAATACAGCCATAGAACACCTAGCCGACAAAGTTGATAAGCAATACGATGAGTTGATAAAAAACTGCAAAGATTTGGCCGCCGGATCGGTATTATTTTCTACTATTATTGGCCTTATAGTAGCCGCTATCCTACTAATGCCTTATCTTTTATCGTACTGATTTTCGTAATATTTTTGGTAATCACCAGAAACTATATTATTAATCCATTCGCTGTTTTCTAAATACCAATCGATGGTTATAGAAAGCCCTTCTTCGAAGGTTACAGATGGTTTCCACCCCAATTCTTTTTCAATTTTACTGGCGTCGATGGCATAACGTTGATCGTGACCTGCTCTATCTTTCACGAAAGTAATGAGCTTACGGCTACTGCCTTTTTCTCTGCCCAATTTCTCGTCCATGGTATCGCACAACAAGTGAATCAAATCCAAGTTGGTCCATTCGTTGATGCCACCAATGTTGTAAGTTTCTAGGTTTTGTCCTTTATGAAAAACCACATCGATAGCGCGAGCGTGATCGTTAACCCAAAGCCAATCGCGAATATTATCGCCTTTACCATAAACAGGCAAAGGTTTGTTGTTCACTATATTGTTGATCATCAACGGCAACAGCTTCTCAGGAAATTGGTATGAACCGTAGTTGTTTGAGCAGTTGCTTAATACCACATTCATGCCATAGGTATGACCAAATGCACGCACAAAATGATCGGAAGATGCTTTACTAGCACTGTACGGAGAGCGCGGATCATACGGAGTGGTTTCGGTGAACAAACCAGTTTCTCCCAGACTTCCATAAACCTCGTCGGTAGAAACGTGGTAAAAAGTATGGCCTTCTTCTTCGCCCCATAATTCTTTGGCTGCAATAAGCAAATTGGCTGTACCTATAACGTTGGTTTTTACAAAGGCCAAAGGATCTGAAATGCTTCTATCAACATGCGATTCAGCAGCTAAATGTATGATATCGGTGATTTTGTGTTTAACCAAAACGTCTTTGATGCCTTCAAGATTGCAAATGTCAAGATGTTCGAAGTGGTAATTATCAGCTGATTCAAGATCTTTTACATTGTTCAAATTACCCGCATACGTAAGTGCATCGGCATTTACAATGGTATATTCTGGATAATTTTGTACAAACAAACGTGCAACATGCGAGCCTATGAAGCCTGCAGCTCCGGTAATCATTATTCTTTTCATTACAGCTGATTTTTCTTGAGCAATATCTTGAACAAGAGTTTTGGTAAAAATCGGTTCAAATGTAAACTAAGCATTTCTTTTCCTCCAGGGTGCGACTCCCTTTTCTGCTTAGCTACATCGTTTAATATTATTTGCGCACATTTTTCTACGGGCATTCCGTCTTCGTGTGCTTCTTCTTTTTGATTTGAGGCATCGCCATTGCCTTTTAATGCTCTAAGCGATATATCTGTCTTAATTTTGCCTGGATAAGCCACACACACTCGCAAGCCATGTTTATGGTATTCTAATGCCAATGATTCGAAAAAACCTTTGACGGCATGTTTGCTTGCGGCATAAAAACTTCTACGGTGGTAACCAAACTTGCCAGTTATAGAGCTTATTTCTACAATATGAGATGTAGCCAATTCCAACATGCTTGGTAAAACTTGTTCGACCACTTTTACATGGCCCCAAAAATTGGTTTCCATTATTTTTCTGCCCGTCGATAAATCGGTTTCCAAAAAATTATCGCGCTGAGATATTCCTCCAATTAGAAATACAAAGTCGGGCGTTCCCAATTTCAATACTTCTACAGATGCTTGCTCAACGCTTTTGGCATCGGCCAAATCTAAGGGCACAATAAACACCTGACCAAAGGAGACTTTATCTTTTACGTCTTGAAGTTTCTCTTTGTTTCGGGAAGACAAAATGATATTAGCTCCCAACTGCGATAATTCTAAAGCAATGGCTTTACCAATTCCGTCGGAAGCACCTACTATCCAGCAGAGTTTATTTTCGAAGTTCTTTCTCACTTAAAATTCTGAATTCTACTCGTCTATTTTTCGCTCTTCCTTCTGCCGTAGCATTGGTTGCTATAGGCGATAATTCTCCTATACCTTCGGTAAACAATTTATCTCCGTTTACACCACGCCCAATGAGCATGTCTTTCACCATTATGGCTCTATTCAACGACAATTTATCGTTATAAGCTATGGTTCCCATATTGTCTGTATGCCCAGAAATCATTAGGCTTACGTCGGGGTATTTTTTTGTAAAATCTATCAGCTGTTGTATACGAGCTTCGGTATCTTGTACGGTGTTGGTTTTATCGTATTTGAAATTGAACGTAGGCAAATCTACTTTCTCAAAATCGTCCTCTATTTTAGAAATTCTATCGTCGTCTATTTCAAAAACCTCAACGCCTTTTGGATCAATAAAGGCCATATTACTCGCTTCTCGGTTGTAATGATAAAATTCATTGCTGCTGTAATCTTTCCCTTCGTATTTCACAGGGTTATCTACATACAGATTATCGTTTTCTAAAAGCATCTCCACATCCTTAGGATCGTTTTTAAATTCTATTGCCAATGAATCTGACGTTGTTAGATTGTCTTTGCAAATTTTGATAACCTGAACCTGACTTCCTTTATCAAAGGTGTCGTACTTCACACTGTAGTAGTTTTCGGCCTTGGTATAGATGTCTTTAAACAGCCACTCAAAATCGGATACATTAAACGATTGATAAAATCCACCGCGCGTATTGTAGGCTACCGATTTCAAAAAATTTCTATCTACCAAATCGCCGAAAGCAACGGTATAAATACTCACCCCATATTTAAGGGCTCTTCCTATTACTTCGTTTCTAGTAGCAAGCGATGAATTCTCGATACCGTCGGTAAAAACAATGACTATTTTCTTGGATACGTTGCGAACCGATTTAACACTATGAATACCGGCATCTATCGCGTCTAGCAATGCTGTACTTCCTCCGAATTCAGAGAAATCAGAGCGAAATAACCTTCTAATCAACTTGTTTTCATTGGTTGTTGGGTCACACTCTTTAACTATATGATGATCGTACTTGAACAAGCTTATTTTATCGACTTCTTTTTTGGATGAAATAAACCGTTCAATGCCATCTTGCAAAGCATCGGCTCTAGGCCAACCCATAGAACCAGAAAAATCTACTACCAATGAAATAGCATTTGGAATGGTGTCGTAAGAACGGTGTTCTGTTACTTTAAAATCATCTATTTGTCGGACTTTTCCATCAGAACCTTTTACCATTAAGTTGCACCAAAACTTTCTCCACTTAGGATCTCCGGCACCATAATAATACACGCCGTTTTGATCCATCACCTGAAGCTGCATTCCGGCTTCTTCTCCAGCCACTAAGCTTTTCATCACAATTTTCAAGGTGTCGTTCGGACCTGCTTTCGAAATGTGCTTATAGCCATTTATTTTTTGGTTTACATACCCCGCTGGCTGTTTAGGTTCTGGAAGCAATTCTTCTAAATTCGGATATTCTTTTTCGCCAAAATACTTGATGTAAGAACCTGTTTTCCCAAATCCTACGAGATCGTAATATCCGCGCTTTCCGTTGCTTATGTTTTCAAAAAATGCTGTTTTCGAATTGCTAGAAAAACCTAAAAATCGATACCCATTTAGATCCAATCGTTTTTCACTTCTTTCTTTTCTAACCACCAAGTTGTCGCCATCAATCTCTACCGAAAATTTAAAATTTGGTGTTACTAGTAGTTTTTGATTGTTGAAACTTTTAGCCGAACCGTTTCTAATGAAATAATCCAAACTTTTTTCAAATTCTCTTTTATTAGCATTGAAAACTTTTGGCGCTTCATCCTTGCTCGGAATCAACAACGAATCGTTGTACCATTCTTGCTGGAATTCACTTTTCAATTCGCCAACTACTTCATCCAGCAGTATTTTACCATCGCTTAAATTGGCTACTATTATACCTTTTTGCTCTTCAGGAGTTTCAACGAATATGGAGAATTTGTCTCCGCTTTGATTTAGAAAAACAGATTTATTCAGGATTTCTGAAGGACGAATAATGGCTCTGCTATCTTTAGGATGTTTCTTTCTATACTCTACCGTTTGCTCCTTAGCATAGTCGCGCAACATTTTATTTACCGAAAGCTTTTCAACCCGCTTAAATTCTGGCAATGAGTATTGGTATATACTCACCGAAGTGCCTGAAACTCGCTTTAGTGTAAACGTATTGTTGCTGATACTAACATCATCTGAGTAGTATTTTTTTCGAGGCTTTTCTCTATCAATCTCCCATACCAAAATCTGTTTTCGGTCGGTTACTGCAAATAAATGCTCATCGTTTTCTGTGAGTTGCATTTTACGCACATAATTGATAGGAGCTGTTTGGTAATTGTGCAATTCTTCTCCAGTATAGGCGTCGTAAGCTTTAATCCACAACTCAGTACTAACCACAAAAAAATTATCGTTGTGACTCATCGCAACTTTAACAGGCGTTTTGAATCGAAACAAAAGAACCCCTGTTAGAGCATTGTATACACGGTAGTCGTTTTTCCAAGCAAGGTATACCATCTTCCCATTGTGGTTGAGTAGAATTTCCTCTGGATACGATGATGTGTTGGACGATATTTCAAAGCGCTTGAGTAACGTTTTTTGAGCTCTACCATACAAAGATGACGTGAATTTGTATTGCCCTGAAACTTTGTCTTTACTGGTTTGCTCTAAATGAATGAGTTGTTTCCCATTGCCACTTATGGCTGAGCTTTGAGCATGACCAACAAATGCAATTATAAGCAGTACCAATACGGCAGTATGTTTTATCCAATATTTACCCATTTACTGGCACGATCTAGTGCTTTTTTTAATCTGTTTTTAATTGCTTTATTTTCTTCCAGCGTCAATTCCGGATCTATGCTCAATAATTTTCTCGCCATTTGATGCGCTAATTTCAGCAAATCAAAGTCTTCGGCAATATTAGCAAATCTGAAAGTGCTTGTACCACTTTGCTGAGTTCCCATTACATTTCCAGGGCCACGCAATTTCAAATCCACTTCTGCAATCCGAAATCCATCGTTGCTTTCTACCATGGTACTGATTCTCTCTTTCGCATCGTCGCCCAATTTATCTTTGGTCATGAGCACACAATAACTTTGTTCGGCCCCTCTACCAATACGTCCTCTTAATTGATGCAGTTGTGACAATCCAAATTTTTCAGCACTTTCTATCACCATCACACTGGCATTCGGCACATTAACTCCCACTTCTATAACCGTAGTGGCTACCATAATATTGGTTTCGCCTTTTACAAAACGCTGCATTTCAAAAGACTTGGTGGCGTTATCCAATCGCCCATGCACTATAGATGTTTGGTATTTTGGCATAGGAAAACGCCTTACTATGCTTTCGTAACCATCCATAAGATCTTTGTAATTCATGGATTCTGATTCTTCAATCAAAGGGTACACGATGTAAATCTGTCTTCCTAATTTTATTTCCGATTCAATAAAAGAAAAGATGCTCAATCTATCGGAATCCGTTCGATGCAAGGTCTTTATTGGCTTACGACCTGGTGGCAATTCATCAATTACCGATAAATCCAAATCGCCATAATGACTCATGGTAAGCGTTCTAGGTATAGGAGTAGCCGTCATAACCAGCACATGGGGCGGAGGTGTATTTTTCTCGGTAAGCTTTGCTCTTTGAGCTACACCAAATCGGTGCTGTTCGTCTACCAAAACCAAGCCTAAATTTTTAAACACCACCGGTGGCTCAATTAGAGCATGGGTTCCGACCAAAATATGAATCTCGCCAGCGGCCAAATCGGCCAAAAGAGCTTTTCTTTTAGCTCCCTTTACCGATCCGGTTAGGATGTCGGCTCGTAGCCCTATTTTTTCAGAATACGCTTTAAAATCGGCATAATGCTGCTGTGCTAATATTTCGGTTGGCGCCATGATGCACGCCTGATAACCGTTATCAATAGCCAACAGGGCTGATAAAAACGCCACCATGGTTTTGCCACTTCCCACATCGCCTTGCAACAGCCGATTCATCTGTTTTCCACTTTTGGTATCCAACCGAATTTCCTTTACCACCCTTTTTTGAGCTCCAGTAAGTTCAAAGGGCAATACTTCTTTGAAAAATGTATTGAATCCATCGCCAACGGTATTGAATACGTGCCCAGAATGCATTTTCTGAACCACCATGCGCTTGTGGTTTTGGAGCAATTGATGATGAAACAATTCATCCAGTTTAAGACACCATATCAACTTGCCTGCATCTTCCAAATTATTTGGGCAATGCAGATTGTAAAACACCTCTTTGGTACTCGGTATGGTATAGGCTTGGTAAACAAAGTCAGGAAACAGTTTTGGGAAATGCTCCATATCGCCAATGTTTGCTTTTATGATTTTATGAATGGCTTTGCTGTTGAGTCCTTTTTTTAGTGCCTTTTCGGTACTTGGGTAAATGGGTATAATGCCCGTTTGAGCAGCCAATGCCGGATTGTGCAATTTCAATTCTGGATGCACTATGCTGTAGTTGCCCATGCTACCCGTTACTTTTCCATAAGCCGAATATGTTGCTCCAGGTTTTAAACTTTTGGTAGCATAACTCAGACCTCTAAACCACAATAATTTGAGCTTTACGCCATCGCAAATAAGAATGGATTGCAAACGCTTTTTACGGCCAGCTCCAATTGTTTCTATCGGTCCCAATTCGCCCACAACTGTTCCTGTAGTTCCATCAACATGACCAGAAAGATTCAATGTCTGCGACCGGTCTTCGTACCGATTGGGCGCTAAAAGTAAAAGCTGCTCAACCGTAGAAATTCCATACGCCTCTTTGAAGAGAATGGCTCTTTCAGGGCCAACGCCTTTTAAAAATTGAAGCTCGGTATGTAGGGTAAGTTGCGGCACAATAATTAAGGGTAAAACAAAAAAGCCCACCCGTAATGGGCAGGCTTAATATAACTTTTATCTTCTACATTAAAGCAGTATAGACATTGGTTCTTCTAAATGATTTTTAAGCGTTTGTAAGAAGGCAGAACCTTTAGCTCCATCAACCACACGGTGATCGCAAGAAAGGGTAATCTTCATGCGTTTTCCAGGCTGAATGTTGCCGTCTTTAACAACTACTTCATCACGGATAGCCCCTACTGCTAATATGCAAGCGTCTGGTGGATTTACTATAGCCGTAAAACTATCGATACCAAACATACCTAAGTTTGAAATAGTAAAGGTATTCCCTTCCATATCAGAAGGTTGAATCTTTTTATCTTTTGCTTTAGCGGCAAATTCACGCACTTCCGCACCAATTTCTGTCAAACCTTTTTTATCGGCATGCTTTACAACAGGTACAACCAATCCTTCTGGAATGGCAATAGCAACTCCTATATTTACGTAATCGTAGTAACGAATTTTATCGCCCAACCAAGAAACGTTGATTTCTGGATGTTTTTTCAATGCTGCCGCAGATGCTTTAACAACTAAATCGTTGAAAGAGAACTTGGCATCCATTTTTTTCTTCATGCTTTCGCGAGTTGCAAAGGCATTGTCCATATCTACATCAATATTTAAGTAGAAGTGTGGCGCAGAAAATTTACTTTCAGACAAACGACGAGCAATGGTCTTACGCATTTGAGAAATATTCTCATCTCTATAAGATTCGCTAACGCCCAAATTGGCAGAAGATGCTGATGGTGTAAAACCTTCCACATCTTTCTTCACGATACGACCGTTTCCGCCAGTACCAGGAATGGATGCTAAATCAACCCCTTTTTCTTCCGCTAATTTTTTAGCCAAAGGAGAGGCAAACACTCTTCCAGAAGTATTCGTAGTTTTTACTGTTTCATTTACAGCTACTGGGGTTTCAGCTTTTGCTGCAGGTGCAGAAGGTGCTGGAGCCTCTTCTTTAACTGGAGCTGCAGCAGGAACAGAGTCATTTGCAATAAGCTCGCTAACATCTTCGCCTTTTTCACCCAGAATTGCCAATATAGAATCGACAACCGCTGTTTCGCCTTTGTTCACACCTATGTGAAGTAACACACCGTCCTGAAACGATTCAAACTCCATAGTTGCCTTGTCAGTTTCAATTTCAGCAAGCAATTCACCCGCTTCAACAACATCTCCAACTTTTTTGTGCCACTCAGCTACCTGACCTTCCGTCATGGTATCGCTTAGCTTAGGCATTCTAACTATTTCAGCCATCTAATAATATATTTAATCCGTTATGAAAGGATAATCTTCTTGAATGTAAACGTCTTCGTATAGTTCGCTAGCATCTGGTAATGGCGATTCTTCTGCAAACTTCACAGACTCCTCTACGATTTTAGCTACTGCTTTTTGAATGTCTTTTATCTCATCTTCAGTCGCCCATTTGTTCTCTTTGATTTTAGTCAAAGTAGTTTGAATAGGGTCTTGACTTTTGTACTGCTCAACTTCTTCTTTGGTTCTGTACTTTTGAGGATCGGACATAGAGTGTCCTTTGAAACGATACGTACGGATATCCAATAGTGTTGGACCTTCGCCAGCTTTGGCTCTATCGGCAGCTTTCAAAATAGCTTTATGAACGGCTTCAGGACTCATTCCATCCACACTTTCAGAAGGCATTTCGTAACTCGCTCCCATTTTAGACATATCGTGTACGTTGGTAGTACGTTCTACCGATGTACCCATAGCATATTGGTTGTTCTCAATGATAAATACCACTGGAAGTTTCCAAACCATAGCCATGTTGAATGTTTCATGTAAAATACCCTGACGAGCAGCACCATCACCCATAAAACATATGGTAGCACGTTTTTCGTTATTGTATCTATCAGCAAATGCGATACCAGCACCTAAACCAATTTGACCACCCACGATTCCGTGACCACCAAATAGGTTGCGTTCTTTATCGAACATGTGCATAGATCCACCTTTACCTTTACTTGTTCCGGTATTCTTACCGTACAATTCTGCCATCACCTTTTTAGGATCCGTACCGATAATCAATGGATGTGCATGATCACGATACGCTGTAATCATTCTATCTGTAGGGTCGATAGCCGCGGCCATACCGGCCAAAATAGCTTCTTGCCCAATGTATAAATGGCAGAAACCGCCAAATTTTTGCTGTATATACAATTGACCACATTTCTCTTCGAATTTGCGCATCAATAGCATGTCCTTGTACCACTCAACGTAGTCTTTAGGCTCTAGTTTTTCTCGTCGTCTTACCGCCATAGCGAACTTTTTGCGAATTCAAAGTTATACAATTGGATTACAAAAAAAAGGAACCTTGAACTTAGTTCTATTTAGTCTGTTTTAAAAGGAGTACCGTAGCATGCGCAGAAACGCCTTCACCTCGGCCTTCGAAGCCCATTTTCTCGGTAGTCGTAGCTTTAACAGAAACCTGACTTACAGACACTTGCATCACATCAGCAATGCAATTTCTCATTGTATCTATATGGGGTTTTATTTTAGGTTCTTGCAAGCAAATAGTGCTGTCTAAATTTCCTAATTCGTACCCTTCTTTTAGTATAAGGTCGTACGTATGCTTTAAAAGGATCTTAGAATCGATGCCTTTGAACTTAGGATCAGTATCAGGAAAATGATATCCGATATCTTTTAAAGCCAATGCACCGAGTAATGCATCGCATATTGCGTGAAGCAAAACATCGGCATCGGAATGACCAACAGAACCTGTAATGTGTTCTAATTTAATACCGCCAAGCCAAAAGTCGTATCCTTCAGCCAATTGATGTACATCAAAACCGTATCCTATTCTAATTGACATATTAGAGTTTTTCAGAAGAGTCTGCTGCACTGTTGTCAAATGCAAAAGTCAAAGAAAATCTGAGCGTATTGGCCAACGGGTTGTTTTGTCTTACAGACAACAAATAGCTCAAATCGAATTGGAATGCACTGTAGTGAAATCCGGCACCAAAAGTGATGAATTTTCTATTTCCTTTTGTTTCGTGTTCGTTGAAATAACCAGCACGGAAAGCCAATTGATCAGTATAACGGTATTCGATACCACCACCAATATTAATTTCGCGAAGTTCTTCTTTGCTACCACCTGGAGCATCGTTGAAAGATCCAAAAATAGCTTCAACTGGCGATACATTTCCGCTATCTAAATCCCCATTGGGAGTTGGCACTAATAATTTATTGAAATCAACCGTAAACGTAACAGCATTGTATTCATCCACATCTACATTAAGTGCTGTCCCTAACTTTAAGTTAGTAGGTATAAAATCCTCATCTGTTGAACTAGCATTTGTATATGCCATTTTGTTACCAACATTAGAAATATTGATACCAGCATTCAACGTCGCAGGCTTGTCGGCTACCTGAAATTTCTTGCTTCTATAAAATGCAGAAACATCAAAGGCTACAGATTGACCTGGCTTGGTTTCAGCACCAGGAATAATTGAACCACCTGTTAGGTTACTTCTTACATAACGCAAAGAAACGCCTGATGACAATCTTTCGCTCAACTTCAATGCATACGCACCATCGATAGCAAATTCTACTGGAGTAAAGTCTCTTATTGGATCGCCATTATCGTCGGTAAAAGAAATTTTACCCAAAGAGAAATAGCGCAAAGATCCACCGATAGTAGAAATCTTGTTGATGCGCTTGTATGCTGATAAATACGCAATATTCATATCGGGCACCAAACTTCTCAACCAAGGAGAATACGACAATCCGAATTCTACATCTTCGGTTACAAAAGCCAATTTAGCTGGATTCCAATGGATGCTATTTACATCAGGACTAGTAGCTACCCCAGCATCACCCATAGCAGAACTTCTACTGTCTGGAGCAATGTTTAAAAAAGGTACAGCTGTAGTAATAGCGTTTAGCTGAACATCGTTGGCTCTATCGTTTTGATTTCCATTTTGTGCAGATGCAAAAAATGTTGTTCCCAAAAAAACGAGCGATGATATAAGGTGTTTAGTCATTTACTTATTTCAAGAAAAGGTCGGCAAAGATAGAACGCATTTTTTAACGAATGACAATCATCGTGTTTGTTAATACAGAAGTTTCTCCAGCCTGATTTTTTATTTCGAGGGCATAAACGAAGGTTCCGCTTGATATATTTTGTCCGGACTGATTAATATTCCATTTTAGGCCTTCATTCTCAAACGAACCGTTTTCAAATTCCTTGGAAATACTGTCTATTAAACGCCCAAAACTGTCGTAAATCTTAACCGTTGCAGTAAGTATTCCGTCATCTGCATTCGATTTGAAAGCAAAGGTTGTTGAGTTTTGAACCGGATTTGGATAATTCATTAAGTCACTCAATTGTAGGCCAGAACTAGACGTTACAACAAATCGAGTAGAATTTTCTGATGGATTGTTGTTGATGTCCCACGCTCTAACAGTAAGCGTATGCTCACCATCTTCAATATCTTCCATCGGAAATTTGACCAACCCGCTTTGATAACTGTTTAAATCTGATTGAAAATAATCATTGAGCACAACCGCATTTTGAGTGTTTCCATCTACATAAGCTATGATGTCATGCCCTACTCCATTTCCTGTAGTATTAATTCCTGAACTGTCGCTTAGATAAGCTAACAATAGCCCGTCGCTACCAATGTTATCGCCCACATTAAACTGAGTAGAATTCATATACAATTCAATCGCGGGACCTTCATCGTCTGCTATAGCATCATCCGATTGTCCACCAACGGTAAACTCATCGAAAACGCCATTTGCATCTGTATTGTTTCCTTTTGCATAGTATGATATTCGCCCCTTACCATATGTGAAAATCAAATCTCTCGGAACTATAAACTCCATTTTGAATTTACCATCGATAACTTCTGCGCTGCCTTTATAAATTACTTTGTCCCAACTTTGGTAAGGAAAAGCTTGAGACCCTTCATTTTTTAAAGTCTGCAATTGCGATTTCTTATCGTTGATGGTTATTTCAACTTCACCATTAAAATCCGTTTTTACAGTCCCATCGGCATTTCCTATAAACCCTTCAATAGATGTTTTCCCTAGAGCTTTGAGTGTATCAACGCCTTGAGTTACTTCCATACCGTTTATGGCTGATGTAAAAACTTTGTATTTTGGGTAATGCAAACGAACAGCAGGGTCGCCCAATAAGGTGAAATTCAGATGATTGATAGACGCTACAGTTGATGAAGCAATATCTCTTTTTGTTAATCGCATGATGTCCCCCACTCTTAAGTCAGGGTATGCATCTGAAGGAAGCGCGTATTTATAAAATATCTCGTTGATTTTTTCATTTGCAAACGAATACACTAATCGGGTAGTAGTAAATAAGCCAATCGCTCCTCCGTTAGGATTAAGCAAAGCATATTCACCAGCCGAAATTCTATCCGGATCATCAAAACGGCTGAATTCACACGTTGCAGTTACAAAAAGTGATAGTCTATCTTTATTGGTCCACGAATTGATAGTCGGCACATCCAATATTCTTTCATGAGCCCACCCTAATTCACCACCATGGCCAGTATAATTTACAATTAGAGAACCATTCTGTACAGCATCTCTAATGGCATTATTTGCTTCTGGGTAGCGCTCTCCACCAGGAGTAGATATTTGTTTGTAAGAATCGAGCAAAATTTTATTCGACACAAAACCATTGAATTTCTCTTCTAGTTCGTCTGCCAATCTATTGGCCTGATTCATATGCAACCAATTCTCAACACCTGACCCATTTTGATCGTCCGAAACAAAAGACACTCTGTTTCTCCATGCGCCATAAGTATTGTCGTTTTGAGATTGTACGTATCGATAAACTTTATCAACCACTGCTTTAGCTTCATCTTGTGTTGAAACTGGAAATCTTCCAATTCCAATTGAAATTTGACTTGTTGAGATAGAACGTCCGTCAGAATTTAAAAATCCAAAAAAATCATCGGTCACATAACTTGAAGTCAATCCTTCAGAATTCAAGCTCTGATAACTCGGGAGGTACAAATCTCTTTCTTCAAAGTTGTTATTATACGATGCATCGCCAAACAACAACAGATATTTCAAAGGATTACTAGCCGAAGCTGGACTAGCATATAAATGCTTAACAAAATTTCTTATACCCCCTATATCAACTGCTCCTGCACTAAACTCATTGTAAATTTTTGACGCCTCTACGACTTCTACTTTCAAACCTTCTGACCGATGCAATACAGCCAATCTTTCAGCTTCGTTCAAAAAGCGGTTTGGCGCTACAATTAAATAGTCAATATTGCTTAGTGCATGCAGATTTTGATTTTCAATTTTTTCAACGAAAGATCCTTTAAAAGCTAAATTCTTATCCGCAACTAATAAGCGCGTATTAGTGCTTAGCATCATTTTCACTTTTCCATTTTCAGCATTCAACAATTGAGGTGCGTCTTGATTGGTTGCATCGATAACCAATCCATTAGGAACACTAATACAATATACTTGAGATGGATCTAATTCAGTATCAAACACCCAAACATCATTCGACAGCACATCATTTGAAGCCAAGTAATTCACAACAATTTCATCTAAGTAACCTGAAGCTGTACTGTTTGGTTTCACAAAAGTTAAGTCGACTACCATATTCTCATTGGTTACCAAATCATTTTCAACCATATCCACTCGCTTATACGGATCGTATCCACCTTGAGCCGGAATGGTTATCTGATGTTTGAATTCACCATTTATTGACACATCGTATTTAGGCCTTTCGCCTGAAGAAGCTCCAGCTACACTTACCTTATAACGTACTTGATTATTGCTTTTGTTTTCTAAATCAAACGAAAAAGTACGCGATGTAGTAAAATCAAAATTCTCACCATATTTTACTCTTCCTGATTTGATCAGGTTTTTAGAATTCAATTCATGTTGTTTAACTACCACATGGTCATTGATAGTATTGTCACAATTATCCGTTGACTGATCTCCTGTTTGTATCAAAGCTTGATTATCAACACTGCCTTGGATAGAAATAAAATAATAGGTATTAGGGTCGTAAATTTTCTCTTTTTCTGAATAGAGAGATTGAGCTGAATTGTACACAATTTTATCCGCTGAATTTGCAAAAAAGTAAACAGCATCTCCAGCATTAAAAACACCATCGCCACCATCCTCAACCAACAATGGAATTTGAATAAGTCCATTTGGTTGCTCATCGTTGTTAGAGAAAGACAAATCGCCCGTTCCATTACCATAAACACGTATAAGATTGGTAGCAATACTACCAGAAAGAATCCCTTGATTACTTAAATCGTTGTAAGATATTTTATGGAGACCCGATGTTGAAATGGAGTATTTATACCAATTTCCGCTCGCTAAAACAGAGGATTCAGGAAAGCCTGAAATAGAGCTGAAAGCTTCCGCCTTAGCTTTCCAAGGAAATAAGCTAAGTAGAAGTGCACTTATCAACAAAGTTATGTTTGCCTTAACCTTTGAATAACAGTGTTTTACATTTTTTATTAACAGCATAATTTTATATCCTTACTCAACATAAGGTGTTTTTTTCTAATATTGTTCAAATACTCAAATCCACCTTTAGAGATTAAATGTGTCCGAAATAACCATTTAAGCAACTAAAAAAACAGCACGATTAACTTACTTTGTGAGTGAAACGGCTATTGGCGGATTTTATTTCCCAATCAAACCAACCTTGAATTGCGAACTAAATGTACTCAATGATAAAGAATATTGTAACTTTTACACTAACGATTGTATGTATTATCGGGTTTTCTGCGAACCTAAAAGCGCAGGATCCACAATTCACACAATTTTACGCTAACCCATTATATCTAAACCCTGCACTAGCGGGTTCTGAGACATGCCCAAGGGCGACAATGAATTACCGCGACCAATGGCCAGGTATTTCAGGAAACTTTGTGACATTTACAGCATCTTACGATCAGTTTGTAAAAGGTGTATATGGTGGTGTTGGTCTTCAATTCCTAAGAGATGAAGCCGGTGAAAATACCTTAAGCAACACACGCATAGCTTTAACTTATGCATACACATTCAATTTATCGAGAAGTTTCGCATTAAAATTTGGTGCTGAAGTAGCTTATTTCCAACGTAGTCTTGATTTCTCTAAATTAACATTTGGGGATATGATTGATGCTCGTAAAGGTTTTATTTACAACACCAATGATATTCCTCGTGGTGGTAGCGTAGGAAATATGGATTTTGGTGCAGGTATGTTTGGTTACAGTAAAAACTTCTATTTCGGATTTGCAGCGCATCACTTAACTGAGCCAAACGAATCTTTGATATTGGACGAAAGCCCATTGCCATTTAAATTTACAGCTCACGCAGGTTCTAAAATTCCTATCGGAGATAACAAGTACAAAGGTTCTGAAACTTACATTTCACCAAACATTATGTACATGCAACAAGCCGAATTCAATCAATTGCTATTTGGATTATACATGCAAAAAGGCCCTATATTGGGTGGTGTATGGTACCGTAATCAAGATGCTTTCATCTTATTATTAGGTGTAGAGCACAACGATTTGAAATTTGGATATAGTTACGACATAACCGTGTCGACACTAACAACCAAAACAGCAGGTTCGCACGAGATATCAGTAGGATATAATTTCGACTGTAGACCGCAAAAAAGAAGGTTTAGAACAATATCTTGTCCTTCATTTTAGTTAAAAGAATAAATTTGTCATTCAGTAAAGCTCAATTTATGAGAAACTTAAAGTTAACAATTGGATTAATTGGTTTAGTTGCACTTTCGGCTTGTTCGAAAGAAACTTCTAATTCAACAGGTATGCCATTCAACGACGAAGCCTATGGTGGTTTTGAGCGTCCTCCATTCACAGAACAAGAAACAGGTCCAGGACTTGTATTCATTGAAGGTGGATCTTTTGTAATGGGACGAACAGAAGGCGATATTTATTTCGAGTGGAACAACGAACCTAGAAAGGTTTCTGTTTCTAGCTTTTACATGGACGAAACGGAAGTAACCAACTTCATGTATACAGAATACCTATACTCTATAGGACGTACATACGGAGCTGATTACCCAGAAGTATTTGGAAACGCTTTGCCTGACACAAATATCTGGCGTGAAAAAATGGCTTACAACGAAGCTTACGTAAAATACTATTTACGTCACCCTGCTTACAGAGATTACCCTGTAGTTGGTATTAGCTGGTTACAAGCAAGTAATTTTGCGAAATGGAGAACAGACCGTGTTAACGAACAAATTTTGATTCGCGAAGGCTTGTTTGAACCAAACCCAAATCAAGTAAATGACGACAACTTCAGCACTGACTCTTATTTAGCTGGTCAATACCAAAGTGCAAAAAGAAAAGAGGGACTTCCTGCTTCGGATCCAAACATTGAATTTAGAAATGTTGGAATTGCTGATGGTATTTTATTACCAGAATACAGACTACCTACTGAAGCTGAATGGGAATACGCTGCTCTTGGTTTGATTGGAGAAAGTTTCGAAGAAAGAATTGAAAACAGACGAATTTACCCATGGAGTGGAAACTTTATCCGTAACGATAACGGAAGCGGTAACTACTTAGGTGACATCAACGACAACTTTGTTAGAGGTCGTGGTGATTATATGGGTGTAGCTGGTGCCTTGAATGATGGTGCTGACATTACTGCTCCTGTATACAAATACTTCCCTAACGATTATGGTCTTTATTCAATGGCTGGTAACGTTTCTGAATGGGTAATGGATGTATACAGACCACTTACAAGCGAAGATGCAAATGAATTCAGAGCATTTAGAGGAAACAATTACAGAACACCTGTATTGAACTCTGAAGGTGGCGTACAAGACAAATACGATATCGTTGAATACGATGTTTATGGTGTACAGAAATACATCAACGATTTCAAAATTGGAATGGAAGATAACCGTGATGGATCTATTAGCCGAATTGGTCAGCCTACACAAGAAGAAATTCAATTGGTTGCTGAAATCAACGGTATAGCTGCTGAAGCGGTTGCTGAATTTGAGCAAAGACGTCGTGACGCTGCTAATGAAAAAATTCAAGAATTAATTGACCGTATTAAAGACAGTGAAACCGTAATTTCTCCATTATTATTGGACGGTATTTCTGATCACGTAACCAACACACCTGGTCAACTTAGAATGCGTGATGTAAACGTTGAAGAAAACGTAAACAGAATCAATTACAAATCTGCTGATAACCGCGATTATCTTGACGGTGATCTTTACACTACGCAAGATTACAAAGCTGCAGATCAATTCGTTCGTTCAAACGATTACAAAGAGCACAGAACAGCTGGTCAATTAGCCAATGGTTTCAACAATTCACCAGGTAAATCAGAATCTATGTACGATTGGAGAAGTACTTCTTTAATCAACAACCGTGCACGTGTTTACAAAGGTGGATCTTGGTCAGACAGAGCTTATTTCTGTAAGCCTTCTACAAGACGTTTCTTAGATGAGAGAATGTCATCTTCTAGAATTGGTTTCCGTTGCGCAATGGATCGCTTAGGTGGCCCAGAGCAAGATGCTAGCGGTGGAAAAAGAAGAAAGAGATAATTTCTTACAAATAATTGATACTTTTAAAAGCCTCGGGTATAAAACCTGAGGCTTTTTTTATACATGACCATCCAAGAATTACACAACCTATTTAAAAACACATCGGGAGTTTGTACAGACACAAGAACTCTATTTACCGATTGTTTGTTTTTTGCTTTAAGTGGAGCCAATTTTAATGGCAATAAATTCGCAAAAAAAGCTATTGAAAACGGTGCAGCTTATGCCGTTATTGACGATCCAGAATTCAAAACATCTGACCAATACATTCTTGTAAATAACACTCTTGAAACTTTACAATTATTAGCCAATTACCACCGAAAAGATTGGGGTAAAAAGATTTTTGCTCTTACAGGTAGCAATGGCAAAACTACGACCAAAGAATTGCTTCATGCGGTATTGTCTGAAAACTATAACGTATTGAGTACTGAAGGCAACTTCAACAACCACATAGGCGTTCCATTAACACTTCTAAAAATTACAGAGGAACATGATATGGCTATCATTGAAATGGGTGCCAATCATGAATTTGAAATAGAACAATTGAGTCTTATTGCAGAACCAAATTATGCCCTCATTACCAACATTGGCAAAGCACATTTAGAGGGATTCGGATCACAAGATATTATTGCCAAAAGCAAACAAGAATTATTCGATTTTGTATCCAAAAATGGCGGACATTGTTTTGTGAATTATCAAGACAAATACTTGAGAGTTTCTCCGCCGAATAGCCACACTTTTTTCAATACTAGTTATGGATTATTTGATTCCTTTTATTGTAATATAATCAAAGACCAAAAACATTATAAATCGAATTTGGTAGGCAATGTAAATGCGCCCAATATAGAGGCAGCAATTACCGTAGGGAAATATTTTGGGATATCCGAACAAAACATTCAAAATGCGATCAGCAATTATCAACCAAGTAACAACCGTTCACAAAAACTTACAACAGAGAAAAACGAGCTGATACTTGATGCTTACAATGCAAATCCAAGCAGCATGCACGCAGCAATAACAGACTTTTCGAACATTGTAAAAGGTAATAAAATTGCACTTTTAGGCACCATGGCCGAATTAGGCATTCATTCGGATGATGAGCATTTAGCCCTTATCAATCTTTGCAAAAGCTTAGAGTTGAACGTAGTATATATTGGAGCTGGTTACGCCCCTTTTAGCCATGATTTAGACCAACATTATACGTCCAGTTCAGATATCAAATTGATTGATTTCTGTAAAAGTTTATCCGGGAAACTGATATTATTGAAGGGAAGTCGCTCTCAAAAACTAGAAGCTCTAATTGAGTACTTGTAGATTATTTTCGAGTGTATTTCATAATACTAAAAGCAAATTTATGCTTCTCGTCTTGTGCATGATCTGAAATTAAAGCAGTTGCCCACTTAGCACTTTCTATTTCTGGAAAAAAAGCATCAGCTGATTCGAACTTAGCTTTTACATGTGTTAGATATACTGTTGAAACTAAAGGCAAAAATTGCTTATATATCTGAGCACCACCTATTACAAAATGTTCTAGATCTGAATTTAAACTCGTAGCCATTTCTTCAATAGAAGCAAAACATTCCACTCCTTCAGCACTCCAATTAGTATCGCGAGTTAAAACAATATTTTTTCTTCCTGGCAATGGTTTACCAATGGATTCGAAAGTTTTACGTCCCATAATAATTGGGGCACCCATAGTAGTGGCTTTAAAGAACTTAAAGTCATCGGGCAAATGCCATAACAAATCGTTTCCAGCACCCAATTCCATATTCTGACCTACTGCAGCTATTGCACTAAACTTTATCATATTAAACGCTCACAGAGGCTTTAATGTGTGGATCTGGATCGTATCCTACTAATTTGAAATCCTCAAAAGTGAAATCTTCAATATTCTTCACATTAGGATTAATTTCCATTGTAGGCAATTTTTTTGGCGTTCTTGTTAATTGTAAAGCCGTTTGCTCTAAATGGTTATTGTATAAGTGAGCATCGCCTAAAGTGTGAATAAAATCGCCAACTTTTAAATCACAGACTTGTGCAACCATCATTGTTAGCAAGGCATAAGAAGCAATATTAAAAGGTACACCTAAAAATACATCGGCACTTCTTTGATACAATTGGCACGACAATTTTCCATCTGCTACATAAAATTGAAACAAACAATGGCAAGGTGGCAAAGCCATATTTTCAATTTGAGGCACATTCCATGCGCTGATAATGTGTCGTCTAGAATTTGGATTGTTTTTGATTCCGTCAATAACGTTTTTAAGTTGATCAACAGTTTCGCCATTAGCACCAGCCCAACTTCTCCATTGCGCACCGTAAACAGGGCCTAAATCACCGTTTTCATCGGCCCATTCATCCCATATTCGCACACCATTTTCTTTTAAATACGCAATATTGGTACTACCACTAATAAACCAAAGCAATTCGTGAATGATGCTTTTTAAGTGCAGTTTTTTAGTCGTTAATACAGGAAAACCTTCAGCTAAATTGTAACGAGATTGATGCCCAAAAACAGATACAGTACCCGTTCCAGTTCTATCGCCTTTTTGAGTTCCCTCTTGGCTTATTAACTTTAATAGTTCTAAATAATTTTTCATTAGCTCTTATAGAATCTAAGGTTTTTGAAAGATGCAAACAAAACGTTGGAGCATTAATCATGTTATAGTCAGCCCTCTAATTTTTCAATTTCATCACGAATCTGAGCGGCTTTCTCATAATCTTCTACATCCAAAGCATTTTCTAATTCCGCTTTAAGTTGCACAATTTTTTCAGCAACATTGACTATAGCTTCAGGTTTTTTCTTTGTGTCTTCTTCTTCAATATCGCCGATACTTTCTTTGTTTCCGATGAGCAATTTTTTATCGACATAAATTGGTTTACCCATGTGCAATGCTAAAATGATTGAATCGGATGGGCGGCTATCGAATTCCAATGTTTTATTGTCGCCACTTACAACCAAACTACTGTAGTAAACGCCTTCCATAAAATCGCGGATGTATACTTCATCCAAACTAACATCAAAAGCCGAAAAAATTGACTCAAAATGACTGTACCACATTGGGCGCTTAAAAGGTATTTTTTCAAGCAATGCTGATACCAATTGGGCCTCAAAAATAGATAACACCAAATGCAAAGCAAGCTTGCCCGATTCGTCGCGCAGAGTAATAATAAAACTTTCTGTATTGGTAGAAAGCTTGGATATATCACTAATGCTTACTAAGACTTTATCCATATCTGAAAAATAAAAAATCCCTGAGAACATCAGGGATTTATAATAATTAGTTCTTAATGATTAAGCGTTTTCCGCTTTGAATTTTTTGAACGCTTCGTTAAGTTTAGGTAAAACCTCGAAGGCGTCTCCAACCACACCATAATCTGCAGCTTTAAAGAAAGGAGCTTCTGGATCGGTATTGATCACCACTATGGTTTTAGAACCGTTAACACCAGCTAAGTGTTGTATCGCACCTGAAATACCTGCAGCTATGTACAAGTTAGGGCGAATGGCAATACCTGTTTGGCCTACGTGTTCGTGGTGAGGTCTCCAACCGATATCAGCTACTGGACGAGAACAAGCTGTTGTTGCTCCTAATGTTGCTGCTAAATCTTCAACCATACCCCAGTTTTCAGGTCCTTTTAAACCTCTACCTGCAGAAACAACTAATTCAGCTTCTGGAAGTGGTGCCATATCTCCTGATTGAGTTTTTACACTCACTACAGAATAAGAACCTTGACCATAATCTGTAACATCCGCTATAACTTCTGCAGTTGCATCGGTTTTTTCAGCTTTTATGCTGTTCGGAGTTAAAGAGATTATTTTCTTATCGGTTTTTATGCTTTGGAATGCAAATGCTTTACCAGAGAATACGTTTTTCTTAACCACAAATCCACCATCGGTGTTTGGCAAAGAAACAGCACCAGAAACCATACCCGCTTTTAAACGAGCTGAAACTCTAGGCCCAACCATTTTTCCTGTAGCATCGGCAGAGAAAACCACTACCTGTGCACCTAACTCTTCTGCTTTCGCTACAATAAATTTTGTTGCGCAAGAAGGATTAAGACCTTTCATGGTTTTGTTAACTACCACTTTGCTTGCGCCGTAGTTACCCAATGATTTCAAATCATCTTCAGAAACATCTCCATAAGCTAATACGGTAACATCTCCTCCAATTTGTTCGGCTAATTTTTTTCCGTAAAACGTTGCTTCATAAGCACCCTTTACAATCTTATTTTCTACTTGACCTGCAAATACTAATACTGACATATCTTATATAACTTTTGCTTCGTTGTGTAGTGCGTTAACCAATTCATCCATTTGATCGGCTTCGAAATAAGTGCAAGCACCTTTAGCCTCTGGCAAACTGTATTCTACTACTTCGGTTAATTTATCGTTATTAAATGGTTCAATAACATTTAGCGCTTTGCTACGTGCTTGCATAATGCCTCGCATGTTAGGAATGCGTTGCTCTGCTAAACCTTTTGCAGCAGAAATAACTGCTGGCAAAGAAAATTCAACAATTTCTACTCCACCAGGAATATCGCGTTCAGCGGTTGCTTTTCCATCGGCTACATCCAATTTAGATACCTGAGTAACACTAGGCACGTCTAATATTTCAGCAATCATAGGTGCAACTTCACTACCATTATAGTCGATAGTTTCTTTTCCAGCTAAAACAAGATCAAAACCATTTTGTTTAGCGTATTCAGCAATTTGATTGGCTACGAAAAAAGCATCGTCAGCTTCTGCGTTTACACGAACAGCATCGTCAGCTCCAATGGCTAATGCTTTTCTGATGATGGCATCATCTTCGTTGGTTCCTACTGTGATAGTTGTTACAGATCCTCCATTCGCCTCTTTAATTTCAAGGGCACGAACTAGCGCATACCACTCGTCATAAGGGTTTACGATATAAGTAACCTTATCCTTATTGAACTTGGTGTTATTATCTGTAAAGGTGATTTTTGTTGTAGTATCGGGTGCTTTACTAATACAAACAAGAATTTTCATATTGTATTTTTCTTTTCGAGTTCACGAAAATAACCAATGTTATTTAATCTTTTGGTCAAAAAAGAAAATAGAAGAATTATGTTCCTTTTATTTCTTTGATTTTGGTAGCGTTACTTTTATATTTTTGTCGCACATTAATTGGTCAGATGAGAGAGATACAATTTAGAGATGCTATCCGCGAAGCAATGATAGAAGAAATGCGACGCGATGAAAAAGTATATTTAATGGGGGAAGAAGTAGCCGAATACAACGGTGCTTACAAAGCCAGTAAAGGTATGCTCGACGAGTTTGGCGAAAAGCGAGTGATAGACACACCTATTGCAGAGCTTGGTTTTACAGGTATTGCCGTAGGATCTGCAATGAACGGCTTACGTCCTATCGTTGAATTTATGACATGGAATTTTGCTGTATTGGCATCTGACCAAATCATAAACCACGCAGCAAAAATCTTACAGATGAGTGGTGGTCAATATTCATGTCCTATCGTTTTTAGAGGTCCAAACGCAACCGCTGGTCAATTGGCGGCAACGCATTCTCAAAGTTTTGAGAGCATGTATGCACACATTCCAGGTCTAAAAGTGGTCACTCCTAGTAATCCTGCCGACGCAAAAGGACTATTAAAATCTGCTATTCGCGACAACGACCCTGTATTGTTTATGGAGTCGGAAAAAATGTACGGAGATAAAGGCATGATTCCAGAAGGAGAATATCTTATTCCTATTGGAAAAGCTGATGTTGTTAAAGAAGGAAACGATGTTACCATCATTTCTTTTGGTAAAGTAATGAAGGTTGCTAATGCTGCTGCCGAAGAATTAACCAAAGAAGGAATCAACGCTGAGGTTATTGATTTACGTACAATCCGCCCATTAGATGTTGAAACAATTGTGAATTCTATTAAGAAAACCAATCGTTGTATCATTATAGAAGAAGCGTTTCCTTACGCATCTATTTCTTCTGAGATTGCATACCGTATACAAAAAGATGCTTTCGATTATTTGGATGCACCTGTTGTACGTGTTACACAATCTGACACACCTTTCGCTTTCGCCACCACACTTATTGATGAAGCGTACCCAAGCGTAGATACAGTAGTAAAAAGAACCAAAGAAATCTGTTATAAATAAGAGTAACAATTTCATATTACAGATCAATTAGAATAATTCCTTAAAAAAGAATATTTTTGCCGACCCATTTGCGAAAACTGAATGGGGCGTAAACACAAACACTATGGAGTCGATGATGATTTACATGCCAATTGCTATGGCATTATTAGGGCTAATTTACATGCTCATCAAGAAATCTTGGGTAATGAAACAAGATGCCGGAGACGGTAAAATGAAAGAAATTTCAGATCACATTTATGAGGGCGCGTTGGCTTTCTTAAAGGCTGAATACAGATTGCTTACCGTATTTGTAATCATTGTAAGTATTGCATTGGCAGTTGTGTCTTTTGTAGTGCCTACTACACACTGGTTAATAGTTATAGCATTCATTTTTGGTGCTGTATTCTCTGCATACGCAGGAAATATTGGTATGAAAATCGCTACAAAAACAAACGTTCGTACAACACAAGCTGCTCGTACTAGCTTACCAAATGCATTGAAAATTTCTTTCGGTGGTGGTACCGTAATGGGTCTTGGTGTTGCTGGTTTGGCTGTTTTAGGTCTTACAGCATTCTTCATCTTCTTCTTTAATTATTTCATGGACGGCGTGTGGTCTAACACAGCAGACATGACTATTGTTTTAGAAACGTTGGCTGGTTTCTCTTTAGGAGCTGAGTCTATCGCATTATTTGCACGTGTTGGTGGTGGTATATACACTAAAGCTGCTGATGTTGGAGCTGACCTTGTAGGGAAAGTTGAAGCTGGTATTCCAGAAGATGATCCACGTAACCCTGCAACTATTGCTGATAACGTTGGTGACAACGTTGGTGATGTAGCTGGTATGGGTGCCGATTTATTTGGTTCTTATGTAGCAACTGTTTTGGCTGCTATGGTTTTAGGTAACTACGTTATCAAAGATATGGGTGGAATGATTTCTGATGCCTTCGGTGGTATTGGACCTATCTTATTGCCAATGGCTATTGCTGGTGTTGGTATCATCATTTCTATTATCGGTACTGTATTGGTTAAAATTAAAAGCAACGACGCTAAAGAAGCTCAAGTAATGGGTGCTTTAAACATCGGTAACTGGACTTCAATCATCTTAGTCGCTATCGCTTGTTTTGGTCTTTGTACTTGGATGCTTCCTGAAACTATGAATATGGAATTCTTTGGAGAGGGTCTTCAAGAGATTTCTTCTATGCGTGTATTCTATGCTACCATGGTAGGTTTATTTGTAGGAGCTGTTATTTCTTCAGTTACTGAATACTACACAGGATTAGGAAAAGCTCCAATCTTAAAAATTGTTCAACAATCTTCTACCGGTGCTGGTACCAACATTATTGCTGGTTTAGCAACAGGTATGATTTCTACTTTCCCATCTGTACTTTTATTTGCTGGTGCTATTTGGGCTTCATATGCATTTGCAGGTTTCTACGGTGTGGCTTTAGCTGCTTCTGCTATGATGGCTACTACCGCTATGCAATTGGCTATTGATGCTTTCGGTCCTATTTCTGATAATGCTGGTGGTATTGCTGAAATGAGTGAGCAAGAACCAATCGTTCGTGAAAGAACGGACATCTTAGATTCTGTTGGTAACACAACTGCAGCAACTGGGAAAGGTTTTGCTATTGCTTCAGCTGCTCTTACTTCTTTGGCTTTATTCGCTGCTTACGTTACGTTCACGGGTATCGACGGTATCAACATCTTTAAAGCGCCAGTATTGGCTATGTTATTTGTTGGTGGTATGGTACCAGTAGTATTCTCTGCATTAGCAATGAATGCTGTAGGTAAAGCTGCTATGGAAATGGTACAAGAAGTTCGTCGTCAATTCCGCGAAATCGCTGGAATTATGGAAGGAACAGGAAAACCAGAATACGATAAATGTGTTGCTATTTCTACAAAAGCTTCTTTAAAGCAAATGATGTTACCAGGTTTATTAACCATCGGTTTCCCATTGGCTATTGCATTTGTTCCAATGATGTTTGGAATGGACAATATGGCTATTGCTGAAATGTTAGGTGGTTACATGGCAGGTGTAACTGTATCAGGTGTACTTTGGGCTATCTTCCAAAACAACGCTGGTGGTGCATGGGACAACGCTAAAAAATCTTTCGAAGCTGGTGTTGAAATCAACGGAGAAATGACTTTCAAAGGTTCTGATGCTCATAAAGCAGCTGTAACTGGTGATACTGTTGGTGATCCATTCAAAGACACTTCAGGACCATCAATGAACATCTTGATAAAATTGACTTGTTTGATCGGTTTAGTTGTAGCTCCTATTTTAGGTGGTCATAGTTTAGCTTCTGATGGAGATCACAATGAAATATCTCAAGAAATTTCTGTTGAAATGTCTATCGACGGTAAAGTAGCAACGGCTACTGTAAACATCATCAGCGAAGTAAATGGTAAGAAAACTGAAGAAACTAAAATCATAAAAGGAACTGAAGCTGAAGTAAAAGCTCAAGTTGAAGCTATGAAAGGTGGAAACATTAAGGTTGAAGAGGCTGCTGCTTTGAGTATTTCAAGTATTCCTGCTGCTACTTACATGATCGACTCTTCTCACACTTATGTTGACTTCGGTATCCGTCACTTCTTAGCTCAATCAAAAGGTAGCTTTGATGCTATTGGTGGTTCATTTGTTTTTGACGCTGAAAACTTAGACGCTTCTTCATTGACATTGTCATTGGATGTTGCATCTATCAACACTAGAAACGAAAACAGAGATGGTCACTTAAAAAGCGCTGATTTCTTTGATGTTGCTAATTACCCAAAAATCACTTTTGTATCTACCAAAATTGAGAAGTCATCAAATGGTGCTATCGCAACAGGTAATATGACCATCAAAAACGTAACTAAGGAAGTTTCAATTCCAATGGTATTGTTGGGTTATCAAAATATTGACACAGATGATTTCAAACGTCAGTTTGTATCATTTGAAGGAGAGTTTGAAATTAGCCGTACTGATTTTAGTATAGGCGACGCTTCTCCAGCGCTAGGTGATGTAGTAAAAGTTAATTTCTCTGCAGAGCTAGACGCGAAAAAATAACGTATTTAGCCATACAATTGTTTTTTGTGAAACCCCGACCTTGTGTTGGGGTTTTTTATTTCTAAACCACTGCTAAGCCATAAAAAACATTCTATTTTTACGCCAAAGCCAGCGCCGTGAAAAACATCATTCAAAAAAATCTACTCGAAGCCCAAGCTGTTTTAAAAGACTTTATTGACAATAGCAACAATATAGATGCTATTGAAAATGCTGCCATACTAATGGCTGAAAGCATCAAACAGGGTGGTAAAATAATAAGTTGTGGCAACGGCGGATCTATGTGCGATGCAATGCATTTTGCTGAAGAACTCAGTGGCCGATTTAGAAACGACAGAAAAGCATTACCAGCTTTAAGTATATCCGATCCTTCACATATTTCTTGTGTTGGCAACGATTATGGGTACGATTTTATATTCTCGCGATACGTGGAAGGCCTAGGAAACAAAAACGATGTATTATTGGGAATTAGTACCAGCGGCAATAGTGCCAACGTTATCAATGCTATAAAAGCAGCGAAAGACAAAGGCATGAAAATAATAGGTTTGACCGGTAAAGATGGAGGCCTAATGAAAGATTTATGCGACGTGGAAATTCGCGCTCCAAAGAGCACTTATGCCGATAGAGCTCAGGAAATTCATATTAAAATCATTCACAGCCTTATAGAACTTATAGAAGCGCAAACTGCATAATGTCGCTAGAAATGGTTATTATTAAGACGTACTAATCATTTCTTATGCTCGCTATCACATATGGTGCAGCTCTTCTTGGAGTCGATGCCCAATTAATTACCATTGAGGTCAACATATCCAAAGGTGTAAATACATTTATGGTTGGCTTGCCCGATGCTGCAGTAAAAGAGAGTTTGCACAGAATCGATGCCGCCTTCAAAAACACTGGCTACAAATTCCCTCTTAAAGGTATAACCATCAATTTGGCACCTGCTAATGTTAAGAAAGAAGGTTCAGCATTTGATCTTCCTATTGCAATAGGCGTTTTAGCTGCATCAGGACAAATAAATGGAGACGACTTAGCATCACACTTCTTTATGGGTGAACTGGCCTTAGATGGCTCCTTACGACCTTTAAAAGGCATTCTTCCCATGGCCATACTTGCAAGAGAAAAAGGTTACAAACGTTTCATCCTTCCAACCGAGAATGCGCAAGAAGCGGCTATTGTTGATGGATTAGAAGTATTTGCTTGCAAAAACATACAAGAAGCTATAACTGTACTAGAAACGGGTAAAGGCGAAAAGATTACCGTTAACACACGCGAACTTTTTTTGGATGCTGCGCACAATTGCCAATTCGATTTCAATGAAGTAAAAGGGCAAGAAAATGTAAAGCGAGCTTTTGAAATTGCTGCTGCAGGCGGGCACAATGTGCTTATGGTTGGACCTCCAGGTGCAGGAAAAACGATGTTGAGCAAACGTTTGCCCAGTATTTTACCTCCATTAAGCCTTAAAGAAGCATTAGAAACCACTAAAATTCACTCAGTAGCTGGAAAAATTAAGGGAATCGAGGGTTTAATGACCGAACGACCATTCCGTTCTCCGCATCATACTATTAGCGATGTTGCTCTAGTAGGTGGCGGGAGTTTTCCTCAGCCTGGCGAAATATCCTTAGCGCACAATGGCGTATTGTTTTTAGATGAATTACCTGAATACAAACGCACTGTTTTGGAAGTGATGCGGCAGCCCATTGAAGATCGAAGAGTGACTATAGCTCGATCTAAATTTACGGTGGATTATCCTGCAAGTTTTATGATGGTTGCTGCCATGAATCCATGTCCATGCGGATATTACAATCACCCTGATAGAGACTGCACATGCCCGCCTGGTACTGTACAACGTTATTTATCCAAAGTCAGTGGTCCATTGCTGGATAGGATCGACATACAAATAGAAGTTACCCCAGTAAATTACGACGAACTTTCCTCAAAAGAATACAAAGGAGAAAGCAGTGAAATAGTGAGATCACGAGTAATGCAAGCTCGGCAAATACAAGAAACCAGATTTGAAAAAGAAGGCATACACGCTAACGCACAAATGCTACCAAAACACATGCGCCAATATTGCGAATTGGACAAAGTTTCCGTCAGGTTATTGAAAACCGCCATGGAAAAATTGCAGCTTTCAGGTCGTGCCTACGATAGAATATTAAAGGTATCTCGAACCATTGCCGATTTGGGCGCATCAGAAAATATAAAGGCCGAACACATTGCCGAAGCCATACAATACCGTAATTTGGATCGCGATAATTGGGGAAACAACTAACTATGGAATTACTACTTCAAACAAGAAAAAACTTTCTAAACATCATCAACAATCATTCTATTGACGAATTGAATGCCATACCTAAAGGGTTCAACAACTCTATACTTTGGAATTTTGGTCACTCACTTGTGGTACAACAATTATTGTGTTACAAACTGTCGGGTTTACCAATGCATGCCAGCGATGAAATAGTGGAATTATTCAAAAAAGGCAGCTCGGCTTCTCCTGTTTCAGAAACGATTGTGAATGAACTAAAGGCATTGGCTATTGAATCTATCTCTCAACTAGAAGCAGATATTAAAGCGAATATTTTCAGGAATTACACCGAGTACACTACCAGTTACGGTTATACCCTAAGCAATATTGCAAACGCTATAGAATTTAATACCGTGCACGAAGGCCTGCATTTAGGTTATGCTATGGCCATGAGAAAATGTTTTTGATTAGTTACGGGTTATGTGATGGAAAAACTTTAAGTTAAAATTATTCCACTATTACTTTTACAATGGAGTAATCATTGTTGCTTTCAACCTTAAGAATATACATTCCACTTGTAAGCTGTAAAATTCTATTTGCATTTGGGTCTAAAGATGCTGTAGTAACAAGTTGTCCTTGGCTATTGTAAATTTCAATCTTACTTTCTGTTTTACTTAATGATTGAAGGCTTAGGCCATTACTAGTATTTGTCCAATTTAAGTGTTTTGGCCCGTTTATATTTTCGTTAATACCAACTACGCTTTTATTTTCGTACCAAGCTATTTTATCATCACCAATCGAAGCTGATAACACATCCATATCCCCATCACCATCTAGATCAGCAGCAAAAACTGACTGAGCTAAATCATTATTGTTCGATATTATTAGTTCTGTTCCAAAATTCCCAACTCCATCGTTCTTATACCATGCTATTTTATCGTCAAAATTAGATGCGGAAAGTACATCCATATCTCCATCATTATCTATATCGGCAGTGTAAACATCCTGAGCTCGCATAGCATTAGTAGATATAATTTGCTGAACACTAAAATTACCCATTCCATCGTTCTTATACCATGCTATTTTATCGTCAGTGTAACATGATGACAATACATCCATATCGCCATCTCCATCCAAATCAGCAGCATAAATGGAAGAAGGATATCTTTCAGAAATAGATATAATTTTCTGCGCTCCGAAATTGCCTTCACCATCGTTTTGATACCAAGCTATTTTATTGTCACTTAGAGAAGCCGACAAAACATCCACATCTCCATCACCATCTATATCGGTTGCGAAAACAGATTGTGCTTCTTTAGCATCAATAGAAATAATTTTTTGTTCACCATAATTACCTTCGCCATCATTTTTATACCAAGCTATTTTATTGTCATAAACCGAGGCTGAAAGCACATCCATATCACCATCTCCATCCAAATCAGTAGCATAGATAGATTTAGCATATCTAATATTTGTAGAAATAATTAATTGCTCACCAAAATTACCTCTCCCATCATTCTGAAACCAGATAATCTTACTTCCATTATTAAAACACGTTGAAAGAATATCTAAGTCACCGTCACCATCTAAATCAATTGCTATGACTTGCTCTGCAGATTTTGTGGTTTGAGAAATGATTTTTTGTTGTCCAAAATTGCCTAACCCATCGTTTTGATACCAAGCTATTTTATTGTCAAATTGAGATGAGAAAAGTACATCCATATCACCATCTCCATCCAAATCGGCACTAAAAACAGATTGAGGGCCATCAATAGTTTCTAATGAATCTGTAATTACATTTTCAGTTCCATCAAAAATTTGAGCTTTCGATAAATTAAATAAGCAAGTTAAAGTCGTTACGAAAAATATTTTTAGATAGAATAATGGTTTCATATAAGCATATTTTACAATCAAGCTACAATTGCATATTGAACGTCAAATATATCCAATTCATCTTCTAAAAAAAGAAAAAACTTAACTCAAGATGAAACCATTGGCCATGAGAAAATGTTTTTTGATTAGTTACGAGTAACCAATTCATTCAGCAAATCACTTTCAACCAAACCATCTCTTAAACGGACAACACGTTTAGCGTAATTAGCTATATCTTCTTCGTGTGTTACCAGAATGATGGTATTGCCTCTATCGTGAATATCTTGAAACAAATTCATGATTTCATAAGAAGTCTTAGAATCCAAGTTACCAGTAGGCTCATCGGCCAAAATTATAGACGGGTCGTTTACTAAAGCTCTGGCTACCGCAACACGTTGTCTCTGACCACCCGACAATTCATTCGGTTTATGATCCATTCTATCCTGCAAACCAACTTGTTCTAAAGCCCACTCTGCCTTAGCATTTCTTTCGGCTTTGCTTTTTCCCGCATAGATAAGCGGTAAGGCAACGTTTTCTAAAGCAGTATATCGAGGCATTAAATTAAACGTCTGAAACACAAAACCAATTTCTTTGTTTCTGATTTCAGCCAATTCATTGTCAACCAATTTTTCAACCTCTTGACCATTCAAAGTATACGAACCTGAAGTAGGTGTATCCAAACATCCTAGTGTATTCATCAAAGTAGATTTACCAGAACCAGAAGGGCCCATCAAAGCAACATATTCACCACGATCGATGTTAAGACTTACATCCTTCAAGGCACGTACGAGTTGACTTCCTACTTTGTATTCTCTAGCAATATTCTTTACTTCGATAACCTTACTCATAGCGCTAAAGTAATGCAATAATAAATTCGTGAGCAGTTGTTTTTACACAAACGGAAAAGAGGCGTTTTACTTGGCTCGTTTTGATTTTTCCCAAGCTCCAGTTTTTATGCCTTTGAAATATCGAAATGCACCAGCAATAGCGCATACATTCATGAACAAAACATAAAACGGAACATTGACAATAAATGGGGCTTTTTTATCGCTAGAATTAGCATTGAAATACCACCCAATTGCTCCTAATGAAAACAAGGCAACAAAGCCAACAAGATTGAGCGTTACGAACCAGTTTGGAGAATAAGCTAGCAGTAGAATCAACAAAACGGGCATAAAAATAATGAGCGAAAATGGAATAATACTTTGTCGCAATACACGATGAGAAACATACAAATAACTCGCCTTGAAAGCCACAAACGGATTGAGCAAAGTACTGAAGTGCTTCATGCATTGCCAAGCACCAGCTGCTATTCTAATTTTACGTTTTGCTTCTTCATTGTAATCGCTGCTACCATATTCACTAGCCAATGCAGAGCTCACATATTTTATAGTGTAACCTTGTCTCAACAACTCAACCGATATATAAAAATCATCCAGTAAAAAGTGAGAAGGAATGGGTACATATCGCTCTTTTTTCACAGCAAAAAGTTCACCTACACTTCCAATAAGACTAAAGTATTCACTATCAATTTTCTTAAGAGCCGTTTCGTATTTCCAATACACACCTTCACCCGCTCCGGCATTGTGCGCTTCATGTGCTTTTACAACTTTTTTTTCACCGCTAACTAAGGCAATGTTTTCCTGGCTAAATAATGTCGACACCAAAGCTTTTAATCCTTCTGTATTGACAACGACATTAGCATCAGAAAAAACTACAACATCTCCTGTACAATGTTCTATACAACGGTTCATGGCATTGGCCTTTCCATCTCTACAGCCATTGTTCAAATAAACAACGTTAAACTGTTTACTTACCGATTCGCTTTCGTCATCGCTTCCATCAGCAGCAACTACAATTTGAAGTTTATCGGCAGGGTAATCTAAAGAAAGGGTGTTTTTTATTTTTTCCAATAAATAATCTGCTTCATTAAAAGCCGGAATTACAAATGACACCATTGGCCAATGTTCTATCGAATCAACATTTTTAACCGTTTTCCTTTTAGCCAACACCAATGGCAATGCATACAGCCCGTACCCCCACAGTAGAATAAATAACAATATGCAGTAGGCAATGAGCATGAACTAAATCTTGGTGTTTTTACTATTGATTTTGGCGAAGATACTACGCCTAATGGTTTTTTAATAAAATGCTTTTAAATGCACTTTTCTTTGTTGTGGTTTGAACCAAACGATGCCCATTCTAAAGGTTTCGATGGTGTAAAATTCTTGCGCATCATCGGCTATTTTCATCCAAGCCAAAAGCATATCTGTTGACCAATTGATGTCATCAAAAATAAGGTATCGCGGTCGATTCAATGTGTTTTTAAAAAACTGATATGTTGACCAAATGCTTTCGCCTGTATGGTCGCCATCCACAAAAACCATATCGTAGTGGTTTCGTAGGCACATTTCTGGAACAATGGCATTGAACAAACCGGTATGCAAATGGGTATTTGAACTTACAAATGGCTTGATGCATTCAATCAACTGTTCATTGGCATCTACACTATCTAATTGTTTACACAAAGGGTGCATAGCCATGGCTTTAGCAGAAAAACCTGTTGACGTTCCCAGCTCTAAAATTGAAACTGGTTCGTTGAAAGTCGATATAATATTGTGCAACACTTTTGCATACCGCATAGAAACACGAGTAAACGAGAGCAATTCGTTGATGCTTTTTCTCGGTTTCATTTTTTTGGATGGAGCGCCAAAATTTTGACTTTGCTCTATTTCTATGCTTCCAATAGATTTTGAAATATGTTTACGGTATGCCAACAATGCGGACTTCACACCTTTTGGCCAGGCAGCCAACAATACAGTTTTGTACCAAGTATATAACTCATTACTGTGCAACAGCAAATGCGATTTGGCTTTGAAATAATAGGTCCAATTCCGTAGGTTAACGCTCATTCGCTTCTTGGCTTATATGTTTAAAAACATGCACATCATTTTGAACACCTAACCATTGATATTCGCCTATAGTTTGTAAAGGTTTTAATTCTTCTAGATGCAATTTTTTATAGAAATTTTTTCCCGTTCTGTGTTTATCTATAAGCACCAAATCATCGTGATTGATGGCGGCAAAGTTTAGGAATGAATTCAATTCATTATCTTTTTCAAGCTTATCGTACAACAATGAATAGACATATGGCATATGAAGCTTATACTTACCTATACTTGAAAATATAAAGGATTCATCAGCCAAAATAAGTTGAGCATTTTCTCTTTTCACCAATGCTTCTATTTGTTTGTTTTGTTCCAAAACATCGAAACTAGATCGAGAAAATGAGAAATAAGCATACCCAATATTTATAGCCAAATAAACAGTCAAATACAACTTTCTAATTTTTCTGCGCTTGTCTTTAGACAATTCGTTTTTAGCAGCTGCAATTATCAACAACACCATGTAAGGGTAGTATACAATGGTATATTTAGTCGATTTAGAATACGATAAAATAGCCACCATTATAAGCAACGTAAAAGTATAGCCCACTAAAGCACTATTTTTTTTCCAAAATGCTTTACCACTTGCAATGATACTCAAGAAAAAAGCCAAGAAAAACCAAGCCATTTGTGGGTTTCTAAACCATCGCATATGTTCTTCAGCAATGCGGGTAACCAACTGCAAAAGAATATTGTTTTGATGCGCTAGATTAGGATCTTCAGCAATAGTATGCATCCACGCTTGTAAATTTTCTATGCTCCATAAATCCCAGAAATAAGGAATAAAAAATAGGATTGCAACAAGAGTAAATTGAACCCCCTTTCGCCAATTGGATACCGAGAGAACATACACCAATCCGGCTACTCCAAACGCCAAACCATTCAAATGACTGAGTGCTGCAAGCGCAACAAACATAGATACCAACCCTAAAGTAATAGAGGATTTATCTTTTCTGAATTTTTCGAGCTGTAAAAAAGACAAAAAACCAAATAAGGTAATGAGAATTTCTGGTCTGTAAACTAGTCCTGAAGTATAAAACTGAAAATTGAAGAACAACAACACCAAAGCCGATACAATCCACTTTGTTTGAACGGTGTACTTCCACATTAAATAGCGAATAAAAAAGAAAGCAAAGGCCAAATAAACCATCAAAGGCACAAGACGCAAAGCATGCAAGTGAAATCCAAATACACTTGTTACTATGGCTCCTGAATAAACCAACAATTTATGGTAGTGCCACAGGTGTTGCTCCCACTCTTGATTAAGACCTCGAGCCAAAGTAGATTTTACTGAAAATGTTTTAGAAAACCAGTAAGCATGTTCGCCTATCATGGCTTCATCGCGATGAACATCCAAAAACACAAACCCAAGAATTGCACACAGCACAGAAAAGGCAATGAGCATTGGTACACTATAGGGTTTTAATTTTTGCACCGCACGAATTTAGTTAATCAAGAATAGCAAAGGGATAGGTTATAAATATTGTGCTAATTCAAAAAAATAAGGCATAAAAAAAGCCTCACATTTCTGTAAGGCTTCTTGTTGTGGGAATTACTGGATTCGAACCAGTGACCCTCTGCTTGTAAGGCAGATGCTCTGAACCAACTGAGCTAAACTCCCGTTCCGTTGCCCCGTTCTCTCGATTGGGAGTGCAAATATAAACGAAGATTATTAATGTGCAAGCACAAGTCAAAAATTTATTAAAAATATTTTAGCGCATCGGCTACAACAAAAAAACTTCCTGTAATTACAACTGCATCAAAACCACCTCTATCTGTAACATAATCAATAGCTTGACCTACTGATGATCCGCCAAAACCTTCAGCAATTTTTAGATTTTGATGTTCTAAAATATTTTTTAATTCTTGATGATTTTTAGCCCTCAAGACCGATGCTTGCACTGGAATGTAAATGGCCTGCATTGGAAAATACTCTAATACTGACTGCACATCTTTATCGGAGCTAACACCCATTATGTAAGCAACATTGTCGCCATAAGTTTGTTCAACCTTTTCAAACAAGCCTTTTAAAGCTGGTGCATTGTGCGCAACATCCAATACATATTGTACGCCTTGGAATTGCTTTTTCTGAAATCGACCTTGAAAACCCGTATGCTTTTCTAAATCTAGAATGCATGTTGTTACATCTACTTTATCAATCAGTGGGAATTCACTTTTTAATTTTTTTAGTGCTTCCTGAATCAATAAATCATTGTTGTTTTTTGTTGGATCACCATTCAAAAACTCAATTTCATCAATTCCATAAACATCTTTTATAGCTTGTACGCACGACACCTCTAATGGAGCAACCAACAAAGGAATTCCTGGCTTTTTAATCCCCGCTTTTTCAATAGCAATTTTTTCAATTGTATCTCCCAACATATCGCAATGATCCAATCCGATATTGGTTATAATGCTGAACATTGGGTGACAAATGTTGGTTGAATCCAGTCTACCTCCTAGTCCAACTTCTACAATGGCAACATCTACTTTTTGCTGATGGAAATACTCAAAGCCCATAGCAGTAAGGAATTCGAAATAAGAAGCCGGTTCATTATCCCAGCTTATTTTATTCAGAAAGTCGCATACAAACGATTCGTTCGCATTCTCCCCATTCACTTTTATGCGCTCTGTCATTGAGATGAAGTGAGGAGAGGTAAACAGTCCAACTTTATATCCTGCAGACTGAAGTACAGCCGCTAAGGCGTTACAAGTAGTGCCTTTGCCGTTGGTACCGGCTACATGGATAATTTTTATTTTTTTTTCAGGATTCCCTAACCTATTCAATAGATTTTGAATTCGATCTAATCCGGGTTTATAAGCTGCTTTGCCTACGTTCTGAAATACAGGAAGCCGATTCATTAAAAATTCCTCGGCTTCTCTATTAGTATGTATGTTCAATGGTATTATTCTATCGTAAGATAAATTTAAAGGTCATCAATCCTTTTTGCTCAGTTGCAGCATCTCCCTTAGGAGAGTAGCGTGTAAGCATGGCTGCTTTTTTAGCCTTTTCAAATAGTTTTTGAGATGTGGTAGTAGACTTGCTTAAGTTGGGTGTAGTACGTTGTACTTTACCATATCTATCCACCCAAATATTCAAAACAACAATGCCTTCCTCATCGGTATCGTCAATACGAGCACCTTCTAGTAAAGATCGACCAGAAAGTTCCCAGCTACCTTGACCACCACCAAGTATTCCTTTGCCTTCTTTCTTACCTTCTACACTTCCCATATTGCCTTCACCACCTTTATTTCCTTGCGAACCACCATTGGTTTTTGCAGGATTATCGCTGGCTTTGCTCCCAGGGTACAATGCCTTGGTATTAACTGTAGGCTTTGGTGCTGGCTCTGGTTTCTTTTCTTCCTCAACCGGTTTTTCAGGTTTCTTAGCTTCTGTATCGCTTTTTTTGTTCACCGAAACATCAGAATTGACATCGCTTACAACTTCTTCGGCAGGCTGTGGTGTTTCGACGGCAGTAGGTTGTACAACTGGTTGAGTTGGTGCTGGAGCATTGCTCGGAGGCGCTACTTCTGTTGGTTCTGTTTCGCCAGATCCATTGTAGCTATTGCCAATATTGGCCAATGATATTTCTACCCCAATTTCCTCAGGAAGAGGATCGGGTTGCGTAAGACCAGTTAACATGAAAAACACCAAAAGCAACACGTGAAAAACCACGGTTCCAAATAGGGCTTTTTTTCTTCTACTTTTATCAGACTGCATAACGACTACTATTTGGGCTTAGTAGCTAATATGATTCGCCAGTTGTTTCGCTTAGCGATATCAAGCACGGTAACCATTACTCCAGTAGGAACTGCTTGGTCAACATGAAGCACTATACTAGACTCAACGTTTTTCTTAGCGAATTCATTGCGCAAAGCAGCTTCTAAATTTTCTTGACTCACCTGAGTAGACCCAACCATATGGCTTAGATCTTGCTTAATGGTTACACTTACCGTAGGTTTTTCCTTTGTTTTGTTCTTGCTATTAGGCAAGTTTACAGGCAAAGCATACGGGCTAACCAATGTGGAGAGTACAATAAAAAATATAAGCAAGAGGAATACCAAATCCGTCATAGACGACATGGAAAAACCTGCAGATATTTTATTTCTTGATCTAAAATTCATAGGCTCTTACTTTCCAGGTTCGTCCAACAAATCCATAAAGGCAATGGCACTTTGCTCCAATTTGTTTACCACTTTGTCAACATAAGCTACCAAAACGTTGTAAGCAACATAAGCAACAATACCAATTACCAAACCAGCAACTGTTGTAACCATGGCTTGCATAATACCACCAGATAATTCAGCAATTTCAACACCTTTATCGCTAATTTTCATTTCGTGAAAGGTTACAATCATACCTATTACAGTACCCAAGAAACCAATCATAGGAGCTGCACCGGCAATGGTTGCTAAAGTTGAAAGATTTTTTTCCAATTTAAATACTTCAAGCTTTGCCACATTTTCTACAGCTACGTTGATGTCTTTCATTGGTTTACCAATACGTAAAATACCTTTACCCAACATACGCGACTGCGGCGTATCAGTAGTAGTACATAATTCAGCAGCAGTATCCAAACGACCTGTATGGATGTACTCTTTGATTTTTAATACCAAATCTTCTTTTACTACTGATGCTTTTTTAATAGCAAAATAGCGCTCAATAAAAATATAAACCGCCATAACAGATAAAATACCTAAAGGCACCATGATGTACCAACCACCTTGAACAATAAGGTCGAGTACCGAAATGGTTTCTGTTGATACGATTGGATTACCATTCTCGTCCAGCATTACACCAGCAGTATCTGCTAATGCCGTTGGATCTGTAACTACTTGTGAAAATATTGATAGAAGACTGTACACTATATGTATGATTTTTGATGAAACGAAATTAAATGAAATATGTTTTATGAATACTTAAGCGTGAACCAATAACATAAAACCGAATCCTGCAAGATAACCTATCAAGGCTAGCCAAGCAATTTTCTTTAAATACCAAAAGAAGGATATTTTCTCCATCCCCATTGCTACAACACCAGCCGCAGAACCAATAATCAACATGCTTCCACCTGTACCGGCTGCATAGGCAATAAAATGCCATAAATGATCATCTAAAGGAACATTGAACATACCCATTGAGGCAGCAACTAAAGGAACATTGTCTATTAAAGCTGAACCTGCACCAATCAATAGCACAAACAAATCTGACGGTATAGAAGCTTCAACACTTTGTCCGAAAGTAAATATCATACCCAAAGACTCTAACGCAGCAACTGTCATTAAAATACCTAAGAAGAATAAAATAGAAGGCATTTCTATTTGAGACAAGGCTTTAAATGTTGGGCTACTATGCTGAGTACCATGATGCGCCTCAACTTCATTTACATTAGACAAGCTGAATTGACGTGCACTTATTATCTCTGCAACTAGAGCAACAACAGACAAGGACAACATCATACCTACATAAGGAGGCAAATGAGTAACTGTCTTGAATAGTGGAACAAAAACAATCATCCCTAAACCTAGGTATAGGATTAAAGACCCTCGGCTATTCACTTTTTCATCGGTATCGTTTGATTCAAATGTTCCTTTAAAAGCTGGCAAAAAGCTCGCTATTAGAGTTGGTATAACCATGCAAATAAGCGATGGCAAAATCAAATACTCGATCAATTTACCGGCGCTAACTTTTTTACCCATCCACAACATAGTAGTGGTAACATCACCAATTGGCGACCAAGCACCACCAGCATTAGCTGCTATAATAATCAAACCTGCAAACCAAATTCGATCTTCGCTTTTGGTCAACAGTTTGCGCAGAATAGTAATCAATACTATAGTAGCTGTAAGGTTATCTATGATGGCAGATAATACAAATGCCAAAACAGCAATAATCCACAATAAAGTACGCTTGTTATTTGTTTTAATAAATCGCTTAATTGTTGCGAAACCATTGAAATGATCAATAATTTCAACAATTGTCATCGCTCCAACTAAGAAGATCAATATCTCACACGTTTTTCCAAAGTGATGAAGAAGAGTTTCTTCCATCAAATGGAGTTTTTCTAAATGCGTAAAACTGCTAAAACCTTCTATCAGTTTACCTTCTTCAGAATTGAACCATGTTGTAAAACTATCTAAGCCAAAGGCTAGTACAGCCCACGCCAAACCCATCATCAAAAGGGCAGGAACCAACTTATCTATTTTTAAACTATGCTCAAGGGTTATTGCTGTATAGCCCAGCAAGAAGATAATTAATATTGCTATTTCCATTGTATTTGGGTAACAGAGGTATTTACACCAATTGGTTTAATGCTATTTCGAAAGCTGTTTTTGCTAACTGAGTTTTATTTGCATTGGCGCTATGCGATTTAATTAAGGCTTGCTTGATAACGTTGCTTGTATCAGAAAATATAGCTTGATCGGTCATGGTTTTTTCGCCTTCCATTAAGTAAGCAAATACTCTAGCCATACCACAGTTAGAAATAAAATCAGGAACAATAGCCAATTTAGAATCAGCATACTCCATAGTAGAGCCAAAGAAAATTTCTGGATCAGCAAATGGTACGTTAGCACCTGAAGCAATTACTTCCATGCCAGCAGATAACATTCTATCAACTTGGTCACGGGTAATTAATCTAGAGGCAGCACATGGCATAAACACTTCTGCTTTCAAATCCCATATTTTGGCATTCACTTCTTCGAAAGAAAGCATGTTATCAGCCGCTAATTGGTTACCATTTCTTGTCACAAACAAATGTTTGATTTCTTCGAATGAAAAACCTTCCTCGTTTATTAGTCCACCTTCACGGTCTATAATACCAACAACTTTTGCGCCTGCTTGTGTTACATAAAATGCTGCAGCAGCACCAACATTACCCCAACCTTGTATGGTTACACGCTTTCCGGCTAATGCACCACCATAGATATCGTAAAAGTGACGAACTGATTCTGATACACCGTATCCAGTAATCATATCAGCCACAACATATTTTTTGCTAGGTTCTGGCGAAAACTTTTCGTCTTCCAAAACCTTCAAAACTCCTTGACGCAATTGACCTATACGGTTAATTTTTTGAGCTTCGTTTGGTTGAAAGTGTCCTGTAAAAACACCTTCTTGCGGATGCCAAACACCTGTAGATTCAGTAATTGGAATTACTTCATGTATTTCGTCTACATTCAAATCTCCACCGGTACCATAGTAATACTTCAACAATGGTGTAACTGCTTTATACCAACGTTCTAAAACACCTTTTTTTCTAGGGTCTTTTGGGTCGAAGTTGATACCAGACTTTGCTCCACCTATGGGAGGGCCAGCTACTGTAAACTTAATTTCCATGGTTTTAGCCAAAGATTCTACTTCACGCTTATCCAAACCTGCTCTCATACGGGTTCCACCACCTGCAGCTCCACCTCTAAGTGAGTTGATCACAACCCATCCTTCAGCTTCAGTTTCGGCATCTTTCCATTCAAAAACTATTTCTGGTCTTTTATTCTCGTAGCGTTGCAGTAAATCCTTCATTATTACGTCCTGTGGTTTTTAACGATGGTAAAAGTAAAAAAAGTGGAAACGTATAGCCTAAAAATTATACAAACATCCCAAAAGTGCTTCACGACTAGCTCCTGTGGCTTTCGGAACGTTTCCTGGCTGACCTTTTATACGGCAAAACCCTAAATAGGCAAAGGCAATGGCTTCTTTAAACTCTACTATTGCAGAATCTGGAATTTGGACAAGGATGTGTTCACTCAACTTTTCCATAAAAGTTGTATTGTACGCTCCCCCACCTGTAACCAATACTTTTTTTGAATTCTTCAATGTTTCACCTATAATTTTTGCCATCGCTTCGATGCATGATTTCATCACATCGTTTGCTGAATACGATTCTAAAAATGGCTTTATTTCCTTTTCATAAAAATCAGAACAAGCGATGTTTGACAAACTTTTGGGAGCCCGTTGACTGCAATAATTCCAATTCAAACATGCATCCACTATTTCAGAAATTACTTTTCCCGAAGAAGACAATTCACCATCCTTATCGTACGCCTTTCCTAACTCTAAACTTAAAGCGTTCAACCACTGATTGCAGGCATATAGATCATATGCATGGATTTTATCGCCCTCAAAAAAAGTAGCATTGGCTATTCCGCCTAAATTCAAAAAAGCATCGTAATCTGTAAATAAATCCAAATCAGCTTTCGGCACCAATGGAGCGCCTTGACCACCTAAAGCTATATCGGCATTCCTAAAATCGGCTACAACCGTTTTGTCCAACAATTGATGCAAATGCCACGGATTAGTTATTTGCAAAGAATAACCTTCTGCTGGTTCATGCTGAATAGTGTGTCCATGAATGGCTATGGCATCGCATTGTTCCCACTGCGGTAATTTTTGAATACAATTGGCCGTGAATTTTGACAATGACACCCCTAATTTTTCCGCATCCAAAATGGATAAGTTATGGGCCTTCGATAATTTTTCGGCTATTTCTTTTGGAAAAGGAAAGGTTTTAGAAACATGCATTTTCCATTGTATACTTCCGCCCGTATTTACAAACGAACACAAAGCCAAATCCAAGCCGTCGAGAGATGAACCCGACATGGCGCCTATAATTTTCATACAACAAGTTTAGCCAAAAGTATTTGAGTTGACTCTACTTTTCAAAGCCAAAACAGAGATGATTTCAACATCGAATAGGGACTTTGTGCAATAGAAAAGTAAAAAAGCTATTTTTGATGCGACTTTATAATTAAGATAATGAATTTTAACCTTAGCGAAGAGCAGTTAGCGGTACGTGATGCCGCAAGAGATTTTGCACAAAACGTATTGAAACCAGGCGTAATTGAGCGTGACGAGAAACAACAATTCCCAGCTGAAGAAATGAAGCAATTGGCCGAATTAGGCTTTTTGGGTATGATGGTGGATCCTAAATATGGTGGATCTGGAATGGATACTGTTTCTTACGTTTTGGCAATGGAAGAATTGTCTAAAGTAGATGCCAGTGCTTCTGTTGTAGTTTCTGTAAACAACTCGTTGGTTTGCTATGGTTTAGAAAAATTTGGTAACGAAGAGCAAAAACAAAAATACTTAGTGCCTTTAGCGAAAGGTGAAAAAATCGGTGCTTTCTGTTTGTCAGAACCTGAGGCTGGATCGGATGCTACATCGCAAAGAACTACTGCAGTAGATATGGGTGACCACTACTTGCTAAACGGAACAAAAAACTGGATTACCAACGGTAGCAATGCTTCTACTTACTTGGTTATCGCTCAAACCAATCCTGAATTGGGTCACAAAGGAATCAACTGTCTTATTGTAGAAAAAGGCATGCCAGGTTTTGAAGTTGGAGCAAAAGAAAATAAATTGGGTATACGCGGATCGGATACTCACACGTTGTTGTTCAACGACGTTAAAGTACCTAAGGAAAATAGAATTGGTGAAGACGGATTCGGTTTCAAATTCGCTATGAAAACTTTATCTGGTGGACGTATCGGTATTGCTTCTCAAGCATTGGGTATAGCATCAGGAGCATTCGAATTGGCTTTGGCTTACTCTAAAGAAAGAGAAACATTCGGAAAACCTATTTGCGAACATCAATCGGTTCAATTCAAATTAGCTGATATGGCTACAGAAATTGAAGCAGCTCGTTTGCTTTGCCTTAAAGCAGCTTTTGAAAAAGACAATGGCTTGAACTACGACATTTCTGGTTCTATGGCAAAATTATTCTCTGCTGAGCGCGCAATGCAAATTGCTATTGAAGCTGTTCAAATACACGGTGGTTACGGATTCGTAAAAGAATACCATGTAGAACGTTTGATGCGTGACGCTAAGATTACTCAGATTTATGAAGGAACATCTGAAATTCAGAAAATTGTTATTAGCCGTAGCGTATTGCGCGACTAAGAATTGAATCTATTCTAATTGAAACCAGCTCTCGGGCTGGTTTTTTTATGCCCTAATATTTCTGTTTTTAATACACGGCATAATCCAACACCATATCGATATTGGTAACACTATCTTGAACAATTTCAATAGGATTTATTCCTCTTTGTCCGTTGTATGAGTTCGCATAAAACGCACCATTTTCCACAATAAACACCGAGTATTTTCCAGTATCTAACTTGAACTGAAAAAAACCTTCATTATCGGGCTTTATTTCTTCCAATAACTTGGTATTTACCGCAGTAAAAAATGGACCGTCTCCAAATACGTTATCCAATGTTGTATAACTGTATATCTGGATTGTATTTGAAATAGGAAACCACCGGCATTCGTTACTATCTACAATAGGCATACAATTACCTTCCCGTTGAATTAATGTTCCAAAGCCACCTGTAGAAATGCTTACTTTCTTAGCATTATGTTCTCGCAATTCCGACTCATTGTTCCAACCAACACTCACATGATTTGTGTCTTTATTGCAGGCTAAAAATGCGATGCCACAAAAGAAGAAAATCAAAACCCTCATCATTTTCACTATCGTATAATGTCTCACCAATTTAACGAAAACAAAAAAACCGACACTATGGCCGGTTTTAAAAAACAATTGTTATTACGGTTGTTACTATTTCACATCTCTTCTTACATGAAGAAAATCTGTGTTAGGACGAACTGAATTGGTTGAATCATTCCCGTTATAAATCAATTCTAAAGAACCCGAATACAAGCCTGAAATAACTTTCTCTCCGAAATTAACGCTGTAAGCAATCACAAAATCGCTACCGCTTTTAGTTACAGTAACAGAGCCACCAGTAAGGTCTTCTTCAAAATCATCAACCGTAAATCCACCTTCGTTAACCGTAACATTCTCATTACCTTCTACATAAGAAACATTCCCTAAAAAGCCGGCATCAACAAAGGTCATTGGGGCTCTTTCTTCATTAAATGTATAAGTACCTACTTCCAATTCTGTAGTTCCTAGATTGTTGTTCAAATCTAAATAAGCGTAACTCTTGTTATTAAAAGATCCTTCTGAATCTATTTCTGATTTTGTGAAATCAGTAAACGTTACATCTCTATCAATATAATTACCACCAGAATCGGTCTGATAAATTTCCAGGAAACCGTTTGGAGTTAAATAATCGATGCTGTTATAAGACATTTTGCTCGTAGCATTTGAGCCCTCATCTTTTTTGTCGTCATCTTTTTTACACGCAACAACAAACAGGAGCGACATTAACATCGCTGGAAGCAGTTTTTTCATAGCTATAATTGATTTTTTCGTGAAACTACACTTTTTAAACAAAAAAACCGACACTATAGCCGGTTTTCAATTAATATTATGCTTCAATTGATGCTTAACTTGCTACTTTCAATTTGGCTATATCACTTTTACTGAACTGCTTTTCAGCATATTCTCGAGTAATAACCAACTCTTTGCCGTCTTTTTGCAAATCATCAATCCTAAACATATCGTCTATCATAATGCTTTCGCAAATCGACCTCAAACCACGGGCTCCTAACTGAAATTCTATCGCTTTTTCAACTATATATTCTAATGCGTCTTTTCTGAATTTCAACTTCACACCACTTAACTCAAACAACTTCTGATATTGTTTGATCAAAGCATTTTTAGGCTCAGTCAAAATTCTAACCAATGCTTCCTCATCGAGTAAGCTTAGGTGAGTTAAAACTGGGAAACGACCAATAAGCTCTGGTATTAAACCATAACTTCTTAAATCGGCAGGTGAGATATACTTTAAAATATTGTACTCATCCAAAACCTTTTCTTGATCGGTACTGAATCCAATAGGTTGGGTATTGATTCTACGCTTGATGATTTTGTCGATATCAACAAAAGCACCTCCACAAATGAATAGTACATTTTTGGTGTTAACTTGAATCAACTTTTGCTCTGGGTGTTTACGTCCTCCTTGTGGTGGAACGTTTACTATAGAGCCCTCTAACAATTTTAATAACGCTTGCTGAACGCCTTCACCTGAAACATCTCTGGTGATGCTAGCATTGTCGCCTTTTCGTGCAATTTTATCTATTTCATCTATGAAGACAATACCACTTTCTGCTTTTTCAACATCGTAATCGGCAGCTTGTAACAAACGTGTTAGAACGGTTTCTACATCCTCACCAACATACCCAGCTTCGGTTAATACCGTAGCATCGGCAATACAAAATGGAACTTGCAACATCTTGGCAATGGTTTTAGCCAATAAGGTTTTACCGGTACCGGTAGGACCAACCATTACAATATTCGACTTCTCAATCTGAACATCGTCGGCATCATCGTGGTGCAATAAGCGCTTATAGTGATTATAAACAGCTACAGACAACACCTTTTTGGCTTCGTCTTGACCAATAATGTGCTCATCCAAACGAGTTTTAATCTCTTGTGGACTTTTTAAATCTAGAGCCAGTGTTTCGCCTTCGCTCTCTGTTTTCAGCTCTTCACCAATTATTTCGTGAGCCTGTGCTATACAGTTTTCACAGATGTGTCCATCCAACCCTGCAATGAGGATTTGTGTTTTGGACTTGCTCGTTCCGCAAAACGAACATTTGGTTTCTTTGGTAGTGTCGCTCATAATACAAAAACTGCGTCCTTTTGGTCAGACGCAGTTTTAAAATTAATGATTAGTATTTAAATCGTTTGTTACTTAACTGGGCTGCGTTGCAAAACCTCGTCAATCATACCGTATTCGGCAGCTTCAGTAGCTGTCATCCAGTAATCTCTATCCGAGTCGTTGCTTACTTTTTCAAAATCCTGACCACTATGAATAGAAATGATGTCGTAAAGTTCTTTTTTCAACTTCATTATTTCACGAGCAGTAATTTCAATATCAGAAGCTTGCCCTCGAGCTCCACCTAATGGTTGGTGAATCATTACACGAGAGTGCTTCAATGCTGTACGCTTTCCTTTTTCACCTGCACATAACAACACAGCTCCCATAGAAGCGGCCATTCCTGTACAAATAGTTGCTACATCTGGCTTGATGTATTGCATTGTATCGTAAATACCCAAACCGGCATAAACGCTTCCACCTGGTGTGTTTAAGTAAATCTGAATATCCTTATTGGCATCTACAGATTCTAAAAACAACAATTGAGCTTGGATGATGTTGGCTACATGATCGTCTACTCCTGTCCCAAGAAAAATGATTCTATCCATCATCAATCTTGAAAAAACATCCATTTGGGCTACATTCAGTTTTCGTTCTTCCGTAATGTACGGCGTCATCGACGACTGTATGTATGTATCTAGGTGCATGCTGCTAATTCCGGCATGACCCGTTGCGTATTTTCTAAATTCTTGACCGTCCATGGTGTAAATTTATAAGGCTTTTGTACAAATCAAGTACTACTTAGCACTTTTTGGGTACATCAACTCAATAAACTCTGTGTACGTTACGTCTTTTTCATCAAGTTTCACGTTTTCTTTTGCGAACTCAACAACTTTTTGCTGGATCAAAGCTTCCGCATAACGGTTGCGTTCTTCACCTTTTTGCATCAACGTGCTTACGTGATTAGCCAATTCTGCTTCAGGAATATTCATTCCGTACATAGCATATTGTTGTTTGATGCTATCACCAATAAACTTCTCTAAATCAGCTGGTTCGATTTTGATTTCGTTGGTTTTCACCAAACTATTTTCAATCAATTGCTCACGTAAATGCTGAGCATATTGTGGGTATTCTTTTTCTAGCTCTTCGTCGCTAAGAGGCTTTTCGTTTGCTGATTTTATCCAACGTTTCAAAAACTCATCAGGAAGATCGAACTTGTTTTTAGAGATTAATTTCTCCATCAAGTTTTTTCTAAAAAGTTTGTCAGCATCGTTAACAAAACCTTTTTCTAAGTCTTCAGCCAATTTTGCACGGAATTCTTCTTCGGTTTTCACCGCGTCTTTTTCGTACAATTTGTCGAACAACTCTTGATTCAATTCAGCAGGCTGTAAACGCTTAATTTCTTTTACGTTTATTCTAAAATCGCCCGTTGCATTGGCAGCATCGTCAACAGAAATACCAAGCATTTTTGCTTTGTCTTCGTTTCCTTTAGATACTTTATCGATATCAAAATCAACTGTATCACCAGCACCTACACCTACAAATTTCTTTACGGTTGCTTTATCTTCAACAAACTCAAGAGCTATGGTAGCATTTTGCATGATGCCACCTTCTTTTATCTCACCATTTTCTAGTTCGATAACGTCTCCGATGATCATGTCAGTAGCTTCAGCAGCTTCTGGCTCGCTTAACTTTCCATAACGACGAGTCATGTCAGAAACTTGACGGTCGATCATTTCAGCATCTGCTTTAATTTGGTAGTAAGCATACTTTTCGCGCTTTGTTAGCTTGATGTCTACTTCTGGGCTCAATCCTAATTCAAATGTGAATTGGAAATCGCTTGGATTTTCAAAATCGGCTTTATCGTCGCCTAAATTTGCTGGAATTGGGTTACCCAAAAAGTTCAGCGCATTTTCTGTGATGTATTTTTGTAATTCTTTGTTTACAGTTTGGTTGATGTGCTCAGCCAAAACACCAGTACCATATCTTTTCTTGATGATGGCAGTAGGAACTTTACCTGGACGAAAGCCCGGTAAATTAACTTGCTTTTTATAGCGCTCAAGTTGTTGCTCGTACTCTTTTTTGTAATCTTCTTCTGCTATCTTGATAACAATGTTAGCGTGAAGGTCATTGGTTTTGTTGAATAAAACTTCCATAGCTGTAAATTAAAAAAGGGCTCCGAAGATGCCCCTTAATGTTTGTTTTTTAAAAAGTGCGGATGAAGGGAGTCGAACCCATACACCTCACGGCACTAGATCCTAAGTCTAGCATGTCTACCAATTCCATCACATCCGCATGTCAATGGACGGCAAAGATAAATTTATTTTCAAAACAAAAAACTTTTTTTTTCGAAAGTATCCTTGTAATATTGTTTTAAGACCGATATCATGAAAACATTCACTCCAAAAGAACTTCCAATACCACAACTTCACGGATTACTTCTAGGTGCGGTAGGACCACGCCCAATAGCTTTTGCTAGCACGATAGATAACGACGGAAATCCGAATTTATCTCCCTTCAGTTTTTTTAATGTTTTTAGTGCTAACCCTCCTATTTTAATTTTTAGCCCAGCTAGAAGAGGTAGAGACAACACAACAAAACATACCTATGAAAATGTAAAAGTGCATCCAGAAGTTGTTATCAATGTTGTGAATGAAGATATCATGCAACAAGCTTCGCTTTCTAGTACAGAATATGCTGAAGGGGTAAACGAATTCGAAAAAGCAGGTTTAACCATGCTTGAATCTGAAATTGTAAAGCCTTTTAGAGTGAAAGAATCACCCGTTCAGATGGAATGCAAGGTGATAGAAGTGAAAGAATTGGGAGACCAAGGTGGGGCAGGAAACTTGGTGATTTGTGAAGTAGTAAAACTGCATGTGAATGAAAACATTCTCGATGAAAACGGTAAAATTGACCAACACAAAATAAAATTGGTTGGCCGTATGGGTGGCAATTGGTACAGCAAAGGATTTGACAATGCTTTGTTTGAAATTGAAAAACCTTTAACAACTTTAGGAATTGGTGTAGACAAAATACCGAGCGACATTCGATTGAGTACCGTTCTTACAGGAAATAATTTGGGGCAATTAGGCAACGTTGAAAAACTACCAGACGAAACTGCTGTGAACGAATATAGGCTGACCGAACTCTCCGAAATTTTTATGGACTTAGAGGACGATGCTAAAGAACTTGAATTAACCTTACACAGGAAAGCTCAAAAATTATTGGCCGACAATAACGTGTCAGAAGCTTGGCTTACACTATTGTCTTTCAACAACTAATACATTTAAGGCAGTTTTTGGTTTGGTTAATGTCGGACTAAAAACTGCCCTAATTTACTACTCGATAATTTTATTTCGTACCCTTTACTTTCAAACAACTTATCTATTTCAGCTTTGTACGCCTTATCGGTAACTACAAACAACATTGCATGCTCATCGACATCGCAATATTTTAAATAATACCGTCGAAACAACTTCTTCTTAAAATTGAATACAGAGTACTTGAATTTATTAGGGTCTATGTTTTCGATATGCAAAGTTTTTATGGTTTTATTCATAAACAACTTTTGGACTATCAATTGCTTGTTTTCGAGATCTATTTCAATATGATGATACGTTCCTCTTGATTCGATAAATGTGAGCACATTCCCTAATATCGATACTATAGCAAATACAGCCAAACCTGCTGCAATTTCTTCATTAGCAACACCTATTACTCCACCTGCAATTGCTCCATAAAGAATAGCGCCAAAAGGTTTCCACTGAGGAATATTCGTTGCAATGAGTTTATTTTTTTCGATTGTAAGATCCATTCTTAATTTAAGAAATCAATTGTTTGAAAATACAATAAACCACAAGAACAAATAGCTGAAACACATACCCTGTTATAAGGGTGGCTCTTCAAAACAATTCTTATAATTACCGATCAGAATGGTTTTGTGTTGATGAAAAAAATAGTAGCCAAAATTCCCACCAGCCCTTATGCTTTAGCTTTGTATTTACTACTGCTCTCCATTGTGTTAGCTATGGGAAGTTACTCAGGCGAAAATCTTTCTGAAGAATTACCGAAATGGCTTTATGAAGGATTGTGGAACAAAGCCGGAATGGTTTTTCTACTCCAGATGATGTTCATGCTTTTGCTTGGACTTACTTTGGCTAAATCGAAACCCGTCAATCACTTCATCAGCAAGTTAACGGCCAACACAAAAAGTGCCCAAAAGGCTTATTTGATAACTGCTCTAATTTCATTACTTGCTTGCTGGATAAATTGGGGACTGGGGTTGATACTGGGTGCCATAGCGGCAAAAAAAACAGCCGAAGCACTTCAAAAACAAGGAGTGGGATTCAACCTAGGTTTTTTATCTGCATTGGGTTACTCAGGCATGATGTTTTGGCACAATGGTTTGTCAGGCTCGGCTCCACTAAAGGCAGCCGAAAAGGGAGCTATTGCTAAAATGAGTGGAGATTCTAATTCTCTGATTTCTGAGATTGCCAGTTCTAAGACTTTATTCAGTTCAGAAAACATTGTCATCAGTTTGGTGCTAGTTTCGGCGGTATTGCTTTTTAGTCAAATCAGAAAACCTAAAGCTGTAACAAGTGAACTCGCTCAAGACACATTGCCATCAAATTCACTGAATTCAACAGATAAATTGGGTTTCGTTCTTGGCATCATAATAATACTCGCAACCCTTTTCGCCAATACTTACACTTTTAAACTGCAATTTCTAAACCCAAATTTCATCAATGCCATTTTGTTATCGGTTAATTTGATGTTGTATAAAAGCTTGAATGCTTTTGCACAGCAAGTTTCTGATTCTATGAAATCATTATCGGATTTATTGCTGCAATTCCCATTGTATTTCGCCATAATGGGTTTGCTCTCCAATTCTGGTTTTATTGAGAATTTGAGCCAAAACCTACTAGCGTATTTCCCTAACGAAGCTTTGCCTTTTGTAACGTTTATATCCGCTGGAGTTGTCAATTTCTTTGTGCCAAGTGGAGGTGGTCAATGGTTGATACAAGGACCTTTGATTGTAGAAAGTTTTGTAAACGCAGGTATTCCATTAGAAAAAGGAATAATGGCTTTGGCTTTTGGCGACGAATTAACCAACATGTTACAACCATTTTGGGCTTTGCCATTGCTTGCTATAACGGGTGTTAAAATCAAAGAATTGTTACCCTACACCTTCCAATTGTTTTTGATCGGATTGATAGTTTACGGCATTGGAGTTTGGTTCTAAACCGATCGTTTATCAAAAAACTGTTGCAAGGCATTGCTCATTTGCATGAATGCCATTACACACAACATAATACAGCCACCGGCTAATAAAGGTATGAAGGCATATTCTGTGGATATCAACGAAAAATGATTTTTGATGATTCCGCCCCAAGTAGGGGTAGGTATTTGAGCCCCAATTCCTAAGAAACTCAAACCGGCTTCCAATAAAATGGCCGTTGAAAAATTAGCTGCAGACAACACCAAAATAACCCCCGTAAGTTGAGGAAGAATGTATCTCCAAAAAATTTTCAGTCTGGGGATACCCATAAGTTTTGCCGAGATAACAAACTCTTTCTCCTTTAAACTAATAACCTGACCTCTGGTAACACGCGCTAATTCTATCCACATCGTTAATCCAACTGCAATAAATACTTGAAACAAGCCTTTTCCAAATGCAACGGTTAAACCTATAACAAGCAACAAAGTAGGGATTGACCATACAACATTGATAATCCAAGAAATTATTTTGTCTGGCCATCCTCCAAAATACCCTGCGATTAAGCCCAATGACAAGCCAAAAAATAATGAAATGCAAACGGCTAAAAAACCAACTGCTAATGATATTCTAGCCCCTCCTAACAATCTCGACAACAAGTCTCGGCCAAATTTATCGGTACCTAATAAAAACGTGTTTTCTGAAATATTATCGGGTATAAATCTTCGTTTTGTATTGTCATTCAGTGCTTCAAATATGATATAATTGGAATTACTATCTATTTGAGTTGCATAAAATGTACTGTCGCCTTTTTCAATGGTATACGCTTTTGAAAAAGGCTTTAGTTTGGCTAGGTATAAGTTTTGAGTATTAGCATTTTCGCTTTTATCTGGACTTATAAACGGTGCCATAAGTGTAAGAACAACAAATACAGCTATAGCTCCTATCCAAAATTTCCCGCTGTTACCAAGTTTGTTCATCCTGTCTCCGTCCAAAAATATACAATAGAGGCATGCAGTATTGCCAAAGCCAAAAGAAAGGCAAACTGAACACAATTCGTCCCGCAAAAGATCTCTGTCTTATAAAAAATAAAATTTCGGCAATTGCTCTAATTACTAAATACACAACACCATAAACAGGGTTGACTACAAACAATAAAATTGGGGTTGTTAGCAGAATGAAAAATAACACTACAGAGCGCAAATAATACTTTGATTTCAATGCCGATGACTTAGATAACCAACGTTTCCGTTGATTCAACATATTTATCCATCCGAGAGGGTATTCTGTTAAAACGGATACCGGTTGGTAATCAATAAGCTGTTTATTAGTAAGACAAGCATCTAAAAAAAACATATCGTCTCCACTGCTTATCTGTTTGTTATTTGCATAAGGTTGAACATGTTCAAACAACTTAGTAGGATACAATAAATGAGCTCCAGAACAAAGTGAAGGCCTTGAGGCAAAAGCATTGCCAGTAAACATTGGTTTCTGAAAAAGAGATTCTATTTTAATGATACTTTGTAAAAATGTTTTGGGTTTTGGATAATCTATAGAAAGTACTGTTAATCCGTTGTTAGGATGCAGTTTCAAAATGGTATTGGCATATCCTTTTGGCAAACGAACATCGGCATCTAACGTCAACACATAGTCCGATAATGAGCTGAACTGACATGCTGTTTCAATGGCACTCTTTTTTCCTTTGCCAAAACTTGGTAAGATCAAAAAATGGAGATCTTTTTCCGTTAAATACGCTTCTATAAAGTCCGACGTATTATCGGTACTATTATCGTCAACAAAGAATACTTGTACATTATCGACTCTAGCAAATTCTAAGACCAAATCGTCTATTAAATTTTGAATACGGTGTCGTTCGTTTTTGAAGGGCACAATTATTTTTAGTTTCTTAATATCATTAGTACCCGCATGTTTTTTATTGGTTTTCTCGAAAAGAAAAACTATGTACATGGTCAGTACTAAAGCAGAAAAAAATGCTATCCCTATTTCCATTTATTAACGAGTGATATGATGACGCCAAAAACCGCCGGAAGTAAATTGTTGAATACAAAAATGATTAAGCCTGCTTTCAAATACTGTTCAAGCCCAATATCATCATAAAAGTAGTGCATCAACCATTCTTTCGGTCCCAAATTGGCAATGGGTGTAAAAGGAATGAAAGTCATGATTGAAAACGTTTTAGACAATGCAACAATCAGATCCAAACTACTGAATTGGTGTAACACAAAAAGATACGATCCAAATATTAAAGCTGTTCGCATCACACTCAAAAAAATCAATTGTATCAATTCCTTGTTCAGATATACCATCATCAAAATGGCAAAAAGTACTATTGCAAAAAACAAAGAATAAAGGTGAAAGATTAAAATTATTGAACCAACTAAAAAACACAATAAAGCAGCACTTTGATATACACTTGTTAGGATTTGAGCTTTAATGGCATTTTTTAAACTAGATGATTTAAAATGAATTAATCGACCTGTTGTTGAACCGGCTATTTTCCCAAAAACCAAAGCATAAGGTACAGCATACAACACTTGAGTATACGATAGGCTAAAGCTTTGTTCGATCGATTTATATTTCAATGCCCAATGCCATCGTACAGCTTCAATAAACCAATTAACTACCGACAACATCGTTAGAGTTATAAATGTGAATAGGCTTAAATCCAGAATACTTTTTATGGCAACTTTAAATTCAAATTGAAATTTCAACAGAAAAAATACAGCAACAAAATAGCCTAAGCCTACAATAAGTACTTTTGAATATCTAGTATACAAATGGCTGACGATAACGAGCGAATATTATTAGGAGTAGATCCGGGTACAACCGTTATGGGCTACGGCATAATAAAAGTAAATCAAAAAAAATTGACTTTACTTGCTTATGGTGTAATTGAGTTATCTAAATACGACAATCAGGCTCAGAAACTTAGAATCATTGCAAAAAGAATCGATAGCTTATTGGATGAATACATTCCCGATGAATTGGCAATTGAAGCTCCTTTTTATGGTAAAAATGTACAGAGTATGCTAAAACTTGGCAGAGCCCAAGGAGTGGTATTAGGCTGTGCTTTACGCAGAGATATATTGTGTTCTGAATTTGCTCCTAAGAAAATAAAAATGGCCGTTTGTGGCAATGGTAATGCTAGCAAAGAGCAAGTCGCAGCAATGACAATGAAGATATTGAACATGACTGAAACTCCTAAATTTTTGGATGTTACAGATGCACTAGGTGCAGCATTGTGTTTGTATTTTAATGTTTCCGATTCAGGAAATAACTTTGAAAAATCCTCTAAGGGTGGAGGAAAAGTAAATTCGTGGAAGGATTTTATTTCTAAAAACCCTTCCCGAAAATTAAGCTGATAAAATTTGCTTTTGGATTGCCTGCATTTTTTCAGGACTTAGTTTCAATTTTTCTTTCTCAAAATTGATGTCTGCAACATTTTGCAGTGGCACTAAATGGATATGACAGTGAGGAACTTCCAGTCCTATTACTGCTACTCCTACTTTTTTGCATTCTATGGCTTTGCCTATTTTATTAGCAACAGATTTAGCAAACACCATCAAACGCGAAAGTTCACCATCTTCTAAATCGAAGATATAATCCGTTTCTTTTTTTGGTATAACTAAAGTATGACCTTCTGCTAGAGGCAAAATATCTAAAAAAGCAAAAAACTCATCGTTTTCAGCGATTTTGTAACACGGTATTTCTCCTGCAACTATTTTAGAAAACAAACTTGCCATTATCTAGAAATTTCTAAAATTTCAAAGTCAATAGTTCCTCCAGGAGTTTGAATTTGCGCAATGTCTCCTAATGATTTTCCCAACAAACCTTTGCCCATTGGCGATTCAATTGAAATTTTCTTAGCCTTCAAATCAGCTTCGCTTTCAGCTACCAATTTATACGTTAAAGTCATTCCGTTAGCCACATTCTTTATTGTAACATTACTTAAGATCAACGCCTTTGAAGTATCCAATTGAGATTCGTCAATTAAACGTGCGTTAGAAATAGTGTTTTTAAGTTTTGATATACGTGCTTCTAAAAGTCCTTGAGCTTCTTTAGCCGCATCGTATTCAGCATTTTCAGACAAATCACCCTTATCTCTTGCTTCAGCAATTTGATTCGAAACAGAAGGTCTTTCAACTGCTTCTAATTGGTGCAATTCGTCTTTTAATTTTTTTAGTCCCTCAGCTGTGTAATAACTAATGTTTGACATAATGATATTTCTTAAAGTTTAAAAAAGCGTATAAACGAAAAGAACCCTCCTAGTGGAAGGTTCTTTTACGAATACAAATATAAGAATCTAATTACAAGTTGATGCGAGCACCAATACTATGAATTCCATTAAAAGGATTCGTTGTTCTGTAGCTATAATCAATAGAGAAAGTAGATTTTTTCTCGTCACCGAAAGGAAGAACAGCAGAGAAACCTGCAGATGGTCCAGTAATAGCATTGGCTATTTCAATGTTACCACCCTCTGTTTTCTTTTCAATCATGTAACCACCACGTACTTTGAAACGCTTAAGGATACTGAATTCACCACCGAATTGAACTTGATCTTTACCGAAAGAGTTACTTGTAAAAGTTCCCATTAAAGATAAAATATAGTTTTCATCTTCAGTGAAGTGCCAATCGTAAGCTGCACCAATATTTACTAATGATGGCAACTCAAATTTATCACTACGTTGTTCAACTGTAATAAGTTCTTCATCAATAGTTGCTTGTATAGCAATACCATCACCACTGTAACTGTAAGGAGGCCCTACGTTTTTAACTGCTATTCCGAAGTGGATGTGTTCTTTTTCACCAGTTACATAACGTACACCAGCGTCAAGTGCAATACCACCTGCTTTAGAGTCAGCAATGCTTTCATTGATTATTCTCAATGTCATACCACCATAGATAGTACTAGAGAAAGCTTTTGCGTAAGAAATTGCAATGTTACTGAAGGCAGGTTTGAAAGTTCCAATTCCTCCGTCAGGATTGTTTACAGTAGTTCTTTCAATTTCACCAAAACTCATTGAAACAACATTGATTCCTAAAACACCAGACTCTCCCATTTTTTGAGAAAAACCTAATGCAGCAACATTGATATCAGCACCAGAAAGAAAAGTTGTGTTGGTAAACATCAACTCTGTTTTTCTAGTGAATGCTAATCCTGCTACGTTAGAAAATATTGCTTCTGAACCTTTTGCAAAAGCACTGTTAGCGTTAGCCAAACCACCAGACATAGCCCAAGGGTTTACTCTAAGTTGACCTGCACCTGCAGATCCTGCTCTATCTGGGTTACCTGCATATGCAGGAAGTATAGTAGCTGCTAATGCAGTAACGGCTATAAATTTTAAATATCTTTTCATTTAATCTTTTTTTGCAGTTCTTATAAGTTCTGTAAATCGACTTTTCTCATAACACCCATCCATTTGAAAATGTGAGTGCCAACTCCTGGAACATCTGCATGTATATAGTAAATACCAGATGAGATTGGAATGTTTGCATCGTTTTTCAAATCCCATTCAATAATGGTATTGTCGTTACTCTTAGAGAAAGTTCTTACCAATGTTCCTTCAACAGTATAGATAGATAGTGTAACATTTTGAGGAAGGTTTGTAAACTTCACTCTGTTATCTAGTCTACCATTCTCATACTCTGAATAAGCATAGTAAGGGTTAGGAACTACACGAATTTGATCTAAGTTGTTTTCTACTATTTGAGTTTGGTTAGTAGTAGCTGAAAGACCTTGTGAAGTAAAGGTATATAGTGGAGCATAAGCATTTTCTTTCCCTAGAACAGAATTTGCATCACCCAACTCTTCAGTATAATCGTTACCACTAATGTATGGCTCGAATCTTTTACTAACTCTCAATTTAATGGTTGTTTTAGTTGGAATCAATCCTTCCTCTGGAGAAAGCAATTCATAACCATTAGCTAGTAATGGATATCCAGCCCATCCCATAGATTGGATTACACCTCTAAATCTTGCTTGGTTAGTCCCTGTAATGTTAGTATAAACAGTTTTACAAGAGTCATAAGCACCAACGTAAGTTGTTTCTTTCAAACGTGCACCGTCGTATTCAGGTGTATTTTCTTTATCGTTTACACCAAAGAATTCAGACAAACGAACTTGGTTTTTGAACACAATGATCATGTGTTTACCACCCAATAAGTAAGAGTTTTCACTTGTAATTCTAGAAGTAGTAACTCTAGAAGTTGGGTTCCAAATCATGTCATCACCATTTTCTGACTTCAAGAATGAATCTTCAGTAAAGGCCATGTTCAATCTTTCACCTGTAATTACATCAATTGCATATCCTGGGAACCAAGACATACCAGTTGGTTGTGTACCTCCAAGAGTTGCTTCATCAGCATCATAACCAGCATCACCAGCTTGTCTAAAGAATTTATCTCTAGAAGGTGATTCACGTAATAAACCTCTTTGTGCTCCGCCAACAGCTAAGTTCACGTTGTAAGCCATTTCTAAAACAGCTGCTCTTGTCCACTTAGATCTGTCTGAAGTAAATACAATGTTCACGTTAGGAGTATTTGCTACTCTCAATTCGTCGTTGTTTTTCACTCTATATGGAATGATATCATTGTTGAAGAATCCAGCAAGTGAATCATCAACATAAACTGCAGGACACCAAGTACCACTTAAAACAGTTTCCCATTGTTCGGTTTGATCAGGGTGTGATCCAACATCTGGGAATAATACACCATCAGCCGATAAGTTTAAACCAGCTCTAATCCAGTTAACAATACCGCCACCATCTTGATCTTTAAATCCAGTTAACCATTGGTTGGTTGAGTCTTCGAAAGTCATAGTTGAACCAACAAATTCAGTTCCACCTTTCTTGAAGTCACCACCGAATGATGTTACATCAACGTTTTTAATATCTACACTGATACCAAGTTCTGGAATCAATTGCTCGGTTCCTGCTAGTATAGTGTTTGAAGAATGGTATTCAACACCAGTTTCTAAATCTGTAATTGTCCAAGCAACTGAATCCTCAACTGTAACTGAAGTTCGGTAATCACCATAGAATCTGATTTTGAAATCTCCACTCTTAACTTTCAATGGATCTACAACCTTAATTGCAAATGGACCTGAACCTTTTAAGTATTCAATCTCGTCAACTTTCCAAGGCGCACCAGACATGATAGCATCTTCAGTAGCTTGAGTAATTTCAACAAATTTACCATCGTTACCTACACCTTCTAGGCGAGTTAAAGGCAATTCATCACCAAAGCTAGAATTCAACTGAGTTCCACCAAATTGGTTTTCAATTTTTCTTGGTATCGCTGTAACAGCAGATATAGAACCACCAAAACCGTTCTTTCTAGAACCTACATATGGTTCTGCTTGTCCAGTTAAAGAAGTAGGATTGAAATCTTCGTAATTGTTGTAACCATAAGCAACAGCCATAAAGTAATATGGTTTGTTGTTGATAACACGAGGATCAGAAGAGCTTGAGAATAAATCTTGTGTTACTCTAAATGCTTTTTTAATACCTGTATTAGCTCCTTCAACCATAATTTCTGGTAGAGGAATATTGTTCTTTTGGTCAATAGAATAGTTTACCAAGTTACCGATAGGCAATTCTCTGTTTGGTTCACCATTATTATCTAATTCGAAGTTTTTAACATCAACTTGGAATGCAAGACGCGCTAAGTTAACATCGTTCAAGTCGTTAGGTCCAACTTGTGCACTCTTAACTTGATAGATCTTGTACCCTTCAAAACGGTATTTCTTATCGTTTGTTACAGTATCTGCAGTAGATGGAATCAATACTGTATCACCTGTTTCAGTGATATTGTAAGTAGCTGCAGTAATAGTAATTGTTTGATCTGGAATCTCTGGACGAGTTCTTTCGTATGACTCAGCAACGTTGTTAGACGTTCCAGGGTTATCCAATGAAAGGATTAACTCACGATCTAATTCTGTGATCTTAATTAAAGGAGCATCAGGTCCTTCAAAAATTTGGAAACAGTTGTCAAATAATCCTTGTGCTATATCATCTGCTTCTTGAAGTTTAGCTACTGATGCCAAAGCACCACCATTTTCTGCTCTTGCCCATACGACACCAACAGTAATGTTGTTTACATCACCAGGAGTAAGTGTGAAAGGACCTGCAGATTGCATAAATCTTCTATCGTTTGGAGGGTTACCAGCAGTAACTTCCGTCCAGTTTGGAGCATTTTGAATTGGGCTTCCAGATAAATCTCTTACACCAAATCCAAGTGGATCTGAATTTCCTGGGAACATGAAGTCTGCTCTAGTGTTTGGATCACTTCCTGCACTATTGTATGCATCACCACCATAAATAAATGGACGACCATCTTTCCAAATACCTCTTAAGTAATTGTAATAATCTGTTGATGTATTTACATCACCAGTAGGACCACCACCAATGTTGTAATACAAGAATTTACGCATACCGAAACGTTCGTTATCTACGATACTATCACCATATCCAATACCAATACCACGGTAAGGAATACCATCGTCATCGTTCGCTTGGTTAGCTGTAATACCTTCAATACCCGCTGGTGCGAAATCAGGATCATAAGGTCCTGCGTTATCTTTACCGTCGTTATCTTGGAAAGGCCCTTGGAAAAAGTCAACACCAATTGCAGGAGGAGTAAATCCGTATCCTGGAGCAGGACCACCACTTACATCATCATCGTTATCACCATTGTAAGCGTAACCTAAACCACGTTTAACATCACAACCTACAAAGTCATCGTTAGAGTTTCCTAAATCCACATCCAACCATTGACCGAAGTATGTGTTTTCTAGTGTTTGAGATCCTTGGTTAATCAACACGTAGTTATAAAACGTCATGTTGTTTACCGGTCCTTCATCTGCAAATGCAAATGCTTGACCTCGTATTTCCATACCGATTGGTTCAGAACCAGTTTCCGTGTGGATGTTACCTTTATCGTTGAATATCCAATAGATCGTTGTATCACCAAAAAGAGGTACTTCACGAGTAGCTTCTCTACAAGCAATTTCACCCAATAAATCGTAACCAGGATAATCACCCAATGTTGGTTCGTAAATATCAGCTGTACCTACAGTAGATTCCTGAAAAGGTGCTAATTGAAAATCGTATCTAGAATCCGCTGAGTTCCCTGGCCATTCGTTGAAGTATTCTGGCATTGAATAATTTGGGAATTCATCGGCAGCAGTACCATTTGCGACAGCAGCATGGTAAGCCTTATGTCTTTGTGCGTCGGCTTTAAAAGCAACGAAAAAACGGTCATATTCATTACACGTTGATGGATCTGCAGTTGCTGCACCGTCGTTAGACAATGGTCCAGGCCAGAAATCATCACCTTGTGTTCTAAATGTAGTAGCCGCTAACTTAAGCTGTCCGTTAGGAGAAAGACCACCCAACCAAAGTGAACCAGCAAAAATTGAACGAACACCACCACCCTTAGGTACTTCGTAGCTAGCTGTAGTATTAGCACGATCCAACCATAAAGTTCCACCGTTTTCTATTCTAGCACTTACATTGTTAAAATCAAGGCGAGCAACAGCTGTAGCAGGCTCACAACCAGATATTTTTTTACGAATCTCTTGCTTTTTTGCCTTAGCTCCATCCCATTCTCTGGCGATCAAACTTAGCGGAAGCATAGCTCCCAATAAAACAAAGCCTTTAATTGTATTTTTTACTGTCATCATTTTCTTTGTTTAATCAATTAAAAATCTATTCTAACTCCTAATTGAATGGTACGTGGTGCCATATAATTACCGCCACCTTGAATTAAGCTAAGAGCGTACAAATCACGGTAAGCTTGCTCATCATTTTTTTGTCTGAATTGAGCTTGGTAATCTGGATCTGTTAAGTATCCATCATCATCAGCGTTACCCGTATTTGGGAATACACCAACAATGTTCTCTGCGTTTAGCAAGTTGTTAACCAATACATAAGCATTTAGATTAAAGTCTTTTTTACCTTCTTTACCATACTTGATTTTGAACGTTTTATCAAATGTAGCATCGATAGTAAATGTCCAAGGTAAACGTGAACCGTTGATAGAACCATCTAACCTACGGTTGAAAGAATCTGAAGATGCAGAGTAAGGAGTACCAGAACCTAAGTTGAATACTAAGTTGGCACCAGCATTAGCGAAGATATCTTTTCCACCAATTTTAGGTCCATCATAAGATTTACCTTCTCCATAGTGATAATCGACGTTAGCGTTAATTCTGTGACGTTGATCGTAGTTCAATGGTGAAATGGTTCTTAATGTAGAGAAGTCAGTGTTGTTTAAGTTAACAGCTGCACCACCTGCAGATGAACCTGTACCGTCAGCAAACTGAAGTGTGTAGTTTACACGCATGTAAATGTTTCCAGTTCTACGTAAATCGTAACCTACTGTTAAACCTTTTACTGTACCAAAATCTAGGTTATCAAAAGAGAAGTAATCTTGAGGATATGCACCTACGTTTTGGAATACTTGAATTTGATCTCTGTTCTCTCTATAGAAAGCAGATATTTTCAAACCTGAAGTTGCATTCAACTTTTGTTGGAATCCAATTTCATAATCGATGGTTTGTTCAGGACGAAGATTTGGGTTAGTAATTACATTATTTGAAGCAGAACCTAATGTTCTGATGTATTGGTATCTGATGATATCCAAACGGTTACTTGAAACTGGTCTTCTTGTCAAGATATCGTAGTGAGCAAAGAACAATGCTACGTCAGAAATCGGGAACGAGAATGATATACGAGGCATGATGTTTACCTGCGGCGTATAATCTTCAAAACTAGTTGCATCTAATTCATCGTTGTCTGAATCTTTCAACCAAGGTGCTATTTCACCGTTGCTTCCAGAAACAGCTCCAGACTTAGGGTTTACAACATTACCATTTGCATCGTAAAATGTATCACCATCTCTATAACCAACTACACTTCTTGGGTTTCTGATATCGTCAACATATACAGCAAAGTCTTCATCGATGTTAGCAGGACGGTTGTTATACGCATCTACTAAATTACCGTTAGACGCTGATGCCAAATCTTTAACAGAATAAGCATCTGCCATGATGTACTTGTCTTTTAATACAGACTGGTTTGCATCGTATCTATCAACACGTAAACCAACGTTGAAAATTAAATCATCGAATTCGAATTTATCCATGATGTAACCCGCAAAGTAAATAGGTTCAAAAGCACTGATTGGTCTTGTAAGGTTACCATCAGCATCTCTTGCTGTAAAGTAATCGTTCAAGGTAGTTTTACCAGTAGTTTTATTACCATAAGGATCAAATCCATAATAGTTTGGAAGACGTTGACCATTGTTCAACAAATCTTCAGCTGAGAATAAATCTAAACTCAATACAGAAGGATCTATAGCATCGATGTTGATGATATCATCTCCATTTGGATCTAACCCTAATTTTTCTCTTAATCTTCTATCAAATGTTCTTTGTGATTCTAAATCGACCAAAGTATTGAAGGTTACATAAGGGAATTGAGAATCTCTGTAAGTAATAGTTGAATCACTTCTATCCAAGTTTTTAAGGTGGAAGTTTGTGTAGTTTCTCATTACAGACCAAATGTTGTTTCCACGGCCTGTTTCATTTGTTACTAAGTTGTTTAGAGTATACGCTCTATCAACCCTTTGCTCGTATTCAAATCCTAATTGTACTGCATGGTTTCCGATATCAGCAGAACCTGAAGCAGAAACTCTAAACTGAGAGTTATCAATTTTTTGGAAACCTGAAGTTGGCGCCCCAATGTTGTTCCAAATACTGTAAACTCTTGAAGGAGCATCACCATTACGAAGACCTCTGTTGATAATGTTACCAAGCTTATCGTAGTTTCCTTCTGTCTCATCAAACAAGTCGAAATAAGCTGAAGTATAGTTCGCCAACAATGGGTTCTTAGTTCCTGGAGTAAACACAACTAATGTATCACCAGGTACATCTTCTTGTCTGTAGTATTGAGGACTGTTACCACTTGGATATAATACAAATTGGTTTGAATCTTTCAAAAGTTCAAATTTTCCTACATAACCATAATCGAAGAAATTCTCTTTATGAGTTTCATGCTCAGTTTTACGTAAAACTTTTGAGTAATCAACCATTACAGAATAGAATGCATTTTTAATCAAAGAATTTTCTTCGTCTTTGCTGTTCTCAAATCTTTGAGAAAATCTAGCATTGAAAGAATAATCTAAGTTGGTATACAAGCTATTTTCGTCTGGGTTATACAATGAACCTGCACCACTATAGTTGTTACCTTTTTGGTAAGCCATTCTACCACCGAATGACAAATTCACTGTAGGAGTTGTCGTTACGTCAATTTTACCAGCAATGTTTACTTGTGTATTACCAGTATTGATAGATGTTTCCACATTATTGAAATCACTAGCTCTAGAAAAATCAGTATTGTAAATTACACCATCACCTTGTCCGTTTTGTGAACGGCTTAATGGATTAGCAATAAGTTTTGCTCTAGCCTCATCAGAAATGATGTTCATTCCGTTGTAAGAACGAATAGGGTCTTCGGTACGAGTATAGTTACCAGACAACACAAAACCTAAAACGGGCTTATCTTTTTCACCATTCTCATCTTTTCTAAACAACAAGGGTCCTGACAAAGATGCTTCTAAGATAGATTGACCGTAACTATCAAAACCTTTTACTTCGTCTCCGAATCTTAATCCTGAAGTTAAAGCTTCAACACCACCATAATACTGAGCTGAAGGTCCTCGAGTAGTAATAGAAATAATACCACCAGTTGCATCACCGTAGTTTGCTGGAAGACCACCCGTAATAACAGATACTTGTTGTATTGCAGATTTAGGCAAGTTGTCAGCACCACGAACTTTCACACCATCGATGTATACAAAACTACCACCTGTTCTTGCACCACGGATAGAAACTCCACCACCTGTACCAGCAGTAGAAACACCAGCAGTAGTTTGAGCAATAGCCGTAGCAGATCTACCGGGAATAGCAGCAATTTGCTTTCTATCCATAGTTTCACCAGATGCGGTGTTATCCTTATCGATAATTGGAACTGAATATTTTACAATTTCAACAGCCTCAAGGTCGATACCTGAAGTTAGGGCTATATCTAAATATGTAGACTTACTTGATTTTACAACTACGCCTTCAATTGTTTTTGCAGTATACCCAACAGAAGAAACTTTTACGGTATAAGTACCTGGCTCTAGTGGTTTGATAGTGAATTTTCCATCAAAGTCTGTTGTTCCACCACCTGCATTGGATCCATTCTTTAATAAGAGGACATTAACAAATGGAAGTACTTCTCCATTGTTTTTATCGGTAAGCGTTCCTTTTAATCCGCCTGAGCCTGCTTGCGCGAACACCATTGATGTACCAAGCAACACGGAAAATATGAGTAGTAAAGTTTTATTCATAATGTATTTTATAACTTCTGCAATATGAAGGCGAACAAAAATACATTTTAAGGATAAATGAATTTTACATTACCCTTTTTATGTGAACACTATTCCTGTGGAATATTTTAATCCTAAACGAAAAATATGTTAAAATGTACCTATGGGCCATTTGAATTACAAGCGGTTAAAGTAATTATCGTTTTAACTTCCGATGTTTCTTTAAGCTTTTCTTCATCCTGCGCTTTGTCTTTTTATTTTGAACCTTTACATGGCGCTTAGAACGCCCTTTGTAGACATAACCTGCTTCTTTCTCTTTCAACGACTTTACTTTATCGTCGTGCTTCCAAACGTCAGTAACTCTCTGTTTCCCTCGGGCTTTTTGCCTTCCTGACATCTTTCTATTTTCTCTTTTAATCTTTGCACTCTGCTTGGCCGCTTTGCGCATGTACTTATCTTTTTCTTTACCCTTACCTTTGAATTGCCATCCTTTGGCTTGAGAAGAAGAACTTTGAGCGTATGAAACTATTGGGACACCTACAAAAAATGAGATTATTACTAGTATTTGGGCTATTCTTTGCAAATTCAATCTTTATTTCTTGTAAAGATACAAATACAAGATATATACCCTATGTTCCTATTCAAATCAATAAAAGCATCAACAACCCAGATCTAATAGACTTACAAGTTGTTGGTGGTGTTGTATACCTAACAGGTGGTTCAAAGGGCTTAATCCTGTATAGACGGACAGAAGAAGTGATAAAATGTTACGACAGACATAGCACTTATTTACCTGACAACAATTGCAGAGTTTCACTCGACAGCTCTAATATTGCAGTAAAAGACCCATGCAGCAATAGTCGCTGGATTTTGACTGATGGCAACCCAATTGGCGGAGAAGCAACAGTTCCTTTACAAGAATACACTTGCGATTTTGATGGTCAAAGAATAAATATTGTAAACTAAAAAAGACTTGGTTTTTACACCAAGCCTTTTTAAAATATATTGTTAGAATAATTTATATTCTAGTAACGGTAATGTTCAGCTTTGTATGGTCCATCAACTGTTACGCCAATGTAAGCAGCTTGCTCTTCAGAAAGCTCTGTAAGTTCTACACCAATTTTAGCTAAGTGCAATTTCGCAACCTTTTCATCAAGATGTTTAGGCAACATATACACTTCGTTTTTGTAAGCATCTGAATTGTTCCAAAGTTCTAGCTGAGCCAAAACTTGGTTTGTGAATGAATTTGACATTACAAACGAAGGGTGCCCAGTAGCACAACCAAGGTTTACCAATCTTCCTTCAGCAAGTAGAATGATGTCTTTTCCATCAATGTTGTACAAATCAACTTGTGGTTTGATTTCAACTTTAGTATTGCCATAGTTGTTGTTCAAGAAAGCAACATCAATCTCGTTATCGAAGTGACCAATGTTACAAACAATGGTTTTGTCCTTCATTGCTTTGAAATGCTTACCTACAACGATGTCTTTGTTACCCGTAGTTGTTACAACGATATCAACGTTACCAACTACATTTTCTAGTTTTCTTACTTCGAAACCATCCATTGCAGCTTGTAGTGCACAAATAGGATCTATTTCAGTAACAATAACACGAGCACCTGCACCTCTTAATGAAGCTGCTGAACCTTTACCAACATCACCATAACCACAAACAACAGCTACTTTACCAGCCATCATTGTATCTGTAGCACGACGGATAGCATCTACTAAAGATTCTTTACAACCATATTTGTTATCAAACTTCGATTTAGTAACTGAATCGTTTACGTTGATAGCCGGCATAACCAAAGTACCGTTTTTCATACGCTCGTACAAACGATGTACACCAGTAGTAGTTTCTTCTGATAATCCTTTAATGTCTTTCGTCAATTCTGGGAAACGATCGAAAACCATGTTCGTCAAATCACCACCATCATCTAAGATCATGTTCAGTGCTTTTCCGTCTTTAAAACCACGAATGGTTTTTTCGATACACCAATCAAATTCTTCTTCTGTAAGACCTTTCCATGCAAAAACAGGAACGCCAGTTGCAGCTATTGCAGCAGCAGCGTGATCTTGAGTTGAAAATATGTTGCAAGACGACCAAGTAACTTCAGCGCCAAGGGCAACTAAAGTTTCAATTAATACAGCCGTTTGAATTGTCATGTGAAGACAACCAGCAATTCTTGCACCAGCAAGAGGCTTTGCAGCGCCAAATTCTTCTCTTAATGACATCAAACCTGGCATTTCAGCCTCGGCTAATGTTATTTCCTTACGTCCGAATTCGGCAAGGCTAATGTCTTTAACTTTGTAATTCATTTGTTCTTGTACAGTACTCATTATGAAATATTGTTTGGCAAAATTAAGTAATACATTAGGGAATTCCAATTATATACAATACCTAGCATGCTAGAAGCATACTCAACATATTTACTTGGGCATACCGAATGCAGTGTCGGCCGTACTTACGAGCATCAAAACAAGGTGGATTTATTAAAGGCCGAAAAATTGTTAAGTCAAGAAATGTTCGCTCTTTGGTTCAATAATTCCATTCAAAAAAAAACAACTGGTGCACCATATGATTTGGATGCATATAGTATAAGCAACTCTCATAGTCACGGTTGGGTATGTGTGGCACGATGCAAATCTCATGAAATAGGTATCGACATTCAAAATATCAACGAAAAATGCGAACGGGTGAAAAACAAATTCATCAGCAAACATGACGTCAGAAAACCTTCGCATTTAACAAGTTTAGAGTACTACACCTTAATATGGAGTTTAAAAGAAGCTGCCTACAAATGGTTTGAAGAATACATTGCCTTGAAAGACATTGTGATTACTGAACTTTCAAAAAACAAAGCCGAAATCTTTTTATACTCTGATATTGGAACTCTCAATTGTCAAGCTCATTACATTCTCACCAACGATTGGGCACTGAGTGTCGTAGAAAAATGAAAGACCAAATTCCAAACAAATCGTTATTCATATTAATTGATCCTGAAAAAGAATCTGACTTGGATTTATGGATTGCTAAAGCAAAACACATTAATTCTAACCCCAATATTGAAGGTGTTTTTTTAGGCGGCAGTACACTTAAATCGGATTTCGGCAAAATAATTATTCAAACATTTAAGAAAGAAAGCTCTAAACCGATTATAGGCTTTCCTGGTTGTGCAAATCAAGCCTACAAAGGATTAGATGCAATTTTATTTTTGAATTTTTTGAATACTGATAATGAAAAAATCATCCGCAGCGAGCTTATAAAAGCATCGAAAGAAATTGACAATAAAAACATACGTAGCATCCCATGTGCCTACATCATTATCAATACTAAAAACGAATCAACAACATTACAGGTTACCAACAGTAAAGCTTTTCATCCAGAGAAAGACATCGAAGAAATTATGGCTAGAATTTCGTTTGCATGGCATTCGGGTCAAAGGCATTTGTATCTTGAAGCAGGTTCTGGATCGGACAACAGTATAGACTTAGAACTATTAACTGCCATTCGCTCAAAGTTTGACTTTCATATTATCGTTGGGGGAGGCATTAGAACAGAACATGAGGTTCAGGCATTTTTCAAAGCTGGGGCCAACACAGTGGTTATAGGTACAGCTGTTGAGAACAATCCTAAGTTGCTTTTGGAATTATGAAACTAATTATCATTAGCCCAGAAACAGCACATGAATCGGAAATTGCAGTCTATCAAAGAGCTTTAACCGAACCTAACATCTCTCACATACATTTAAGACGCAAAAAAGCGCTCACCAACTTAGAATGGAATAGATACCGTCCATTTTCCAGCAAAATAATCTTTAGCAAAACCTGTGGTGTTCCCCCTTTTCATTGTATCGGAATGCATGGTTCTACTTCCTTAATATCTACTAGTAAGCATACTATTGACGAAGCCAATAATTGTACAACTCAATTTTGTTACATCAGTCCGATATACCCTTCAATCAGTAAAAAAGGACACCAAAATGAAGCGCTTTTGCCTGCTCTTAAAAATTTGGAAAACATTCCCAACAATTGGGTAGCACTAGGAGGAATACAACCCGACAACATGTTTGAATTGAAATCAATAGGTTTTAAAAATGTCGCTGTTCTTGGTTTTATTTGGACTCATCCAAACCCGATGACAGCACTCGATATATTACTCGACACTTTGTAAACTGTGGTCCCAGTCTTTCCAAACAGCTTCGTAACCAGCATTTTTAAGTACTTCCACAAACTCTGCAGGGCTTCTGTCGTCGGAAATTTCAAACTGTTCCAAGTTTTCATTTGGATTTGCATATCCTCCTGGGTCGGTTTTACTACCTGCTGAAATGGATGTAGCGCCAAATTTAAACGCATGATTTCTAAAGTTTTCGCTTTCGCGCGTACTCAACGACAATTCAACTTCTTGATTCCAAATTCTGTAAGCACACATAAGCTGCAACAAATCTTTGTCTGTCATTTCTGACTTCAAAGGAATGCCCCCTGCGCATGGTCTTAATCGAGGGAAAGAAATTGAATATTTACTTCTCCAATACGTCTTCTCTAAATAATCTAAATGCAATGCAGAATAAAAACTGTCCGTTCTCCAGTCTTCTAAACCAAACAAAGCACCAACGCCTATTTTATGAATGCCTGCTTTTCCTAATCTATCGGGAGTATCTAATCGATACAAAAAGTTCGATTTTTTTCCTTTAGGATGATGCTTTTTATATTCTGCTTGATGATAGGTTTCTTGATACACCAAAACAGCATTTAACCCCAAAGCTTTCAAGCGTTCGTATTCATCTTGCTCTAAAGGTTGAACCTCTATACTGATGTTGGCAAAATAAGGTTTTAGGATGCGAATAGCGTTTTCAAAATACTCAACACCTACCGTTTTGTTGGCTTCTCCTGTCACCAATAAAATATGATCGAATCCAAGCGACTTTACAATCTCAGCTTCTTTAATTATTTCTTCGTCCGACAAGGTTTTTCTAGGAATATCGATATCCAAACTAAACCCACAGTAAGTGCAAATATTCTGACACTCGTTAGACAAATACATTGGCGCATACATCTGCATGGTTTTCCCAAATCGTTTTTGAGTCAATTCCATAGATTTTTGTGCCATTTCCTCTAAAAACCCTTTCGCAGCTGGCGAAATCAAAGCCTTTAGATCTTCTAAGTTAAGGTCATTGGTTTTGTCTAGCGCCGCACGCACATCTGCTACCGATTTCGTATAAATACTGTCGGTAACTGTCTGCCAATCGTATGTAGAAAATATATCTCGAAACATATAATGGCTCAAAGGTAAGGCGCTTTTTGTTCTCAATAAAAAATGCAGCTTTGTAAACGAAATGGACTTTCCTAAAATACTTTTTATAAGCTCAAACGGCGATCATCAAAGCATCATTGATGAATTAACTCCACTATTAGACGCTGGTCTTCAGTGGTTTCAGTTGAGATTGAAGAATCGATCGAAAGACGACATTCTAAATACCGCTTTTGTTTGCAAGCAACTCTGCGCCGACTACAATTGTTTGTTCACACTCAATGACAACCCTGGAATTGCTCATCAAATAGATGCTGATGGTGTTCATTTAGGGAAAAACGACATGGATTTGGGTAAAGCCCAAAACATTTTGCATGAAAGCCAACATTTAGGTGCTACCTGCAATACGATGGACGATGCGATGAACGCCTATAAAAAGAAAGCCAATTATATTGGTGTAGGACCTTATGCCTTTACAGAAACAAAAAAGAATTTATCGCCAACACTAGGTACAGAGGGATACACTGAAATAATCAATGACCCTAAATACCGAAAAAACATTCCGCTTGTGGCTATTGGCGGTTTAGATTTAGAAGCTGTTAAAAAGCTTTCTTCAGTTGGTGTTACACACTTTGCATTTAGTTCGTTCTTAAGAGGCGAAAACGGAATTACAAATTTTAAAGCATTACAAGATTATGTGGGAAAATAAGCCCCTAGTTATAGCTGATAAAACATTCAAATCGCGACTTCTTACTGGGACAGGTAAATTTGGAGACTTGAACAGTATGGCCGCTGCACTAAAAGCATCTGAAACCGAATTGGTAACAGTAGCGCTAAAAAGAGTAGAGAGTGCTGAGCTACAAAAAAATACCGGCAGCGGCGAAAGCATCTTATCTTGCTTGAAAGAATTGGGCGTTAATTTATTGCCCAACACATCGGGAGTAAGAACCGCCAAGGAAGCCATTTTCGCAGCAGAATTGGCTAGAGAAGCACTGCAAACCAATTGGTTAAAACTAGAAGTACATCCCGATCCAAAATATTTAATGCCCGACCCTATAGAAACCTTTAAGGCGGCAGAAGAATTGGTTAAACTTGGCTTTGTGGTCTTGCCTTATTGTGGCGCCGACCCACTGTTATGCAAACGCCTTGAAGACATAGGCTGTGCCGCTGTTATGCCTCTAGGATCTGCTATTGGTAGCAACAAAGGATTGCAAACGCAAGGCATGTTAGAAATCATCATCGACCAAGCCAACATCCCTGTAATTGTTGATGCTGGTATAGGCAAACCATCTGATGCTGCTTTAGCAATGGAAATGGGAGCTTCAGCTGTATTGGTAAATACTGCCATAGCGGTATCAAACAATTCTGAAAGAATGGGAAAAGCTTTTCAAATGGCAGTAGACTCTGGTAGAATGGCTTTTGAGGCCAAACTGGCAAGTGTAAACCCTGGCGCCAATGCTAGTAGTCCACTAACAGCTTTTCTAGATGATGAGAACTAATTTTTAGTTTTTACTTTCTAAATATTCTTTCCAAGCAGTATTGACATCGTCTAGGCCTGCTACATATTCTTTACCAAATTCTCTTTCTAGCGCGTTGCCTAGAAACTTATAAACCGGCACTTTCAATTCTTGTCCAAGTGAACAGGCGTCTGAACAAATATCCCAACGATGGTAGTTCAATGCTTTTCTTCCATCCTTTAGTTTGGCTATTCTAATTGGATACAAATGGCAAGAAATTGGTTTCATGAAGGTAGTTTCACCAGCATTGTACGCGTCTTCAATTCCGCAACTTGCAGTGCCGTCTTTGCGAAAGACCGTAAAGGCACATTCTTTTCCGTCTACCAAAGTTGTTTCATAGTCTCCATCGGAATCGATAGCAAACGTGCCATTTTCTTCTAGAGCAGCTCTTCCTTTTTCAGGTAGAAATGGTAAAATTTTATCCAAATCGGCATCCAAAATATCAACCTCGTGTTCTTCCAACGGAGCTCCACCATCACCTGCTACACAGCATGCGCCTTTGCATTTTCCTAAATTGCACACAAATTCTTTTTCGAATATTTCACTGGATAATATGGTGTTTTCGTACTCAATCATTTTTTCCTTCTAATATGATAACCATTTCCCCTTTAAGATCTCTGGTTTCTGTTATTTCTGCTACTTCTAAAACTGTTCCGTTGATGTATTCCTCAAACTTTTTAGAAATCTCTCTTGCCAATGTCACTCTACGGTCGGGGCAGTAATCGCACAACATGCGCATGGACTTAGCAATCCGGTGTGGACTTTCGTACATCACAACTGTACACGTCATTTCCGTTACAACGCTCATACGAGTTTGCTTCCCTTTTTTATGCGGCAAAAAACCTTCGAAATAAAATTTATCGGTTGGCAAACCAGAAGCTACCAAAGCGGGCACAAAAGCTGTTGCTCCTGGCAAACATTCTACTGTAATGTCATTGTCTCTACAACGTGCACTTAGCATGTAACCAGGATCTGAAATACCTGGTGTACCAGCATCACTTACTATAGCAATAGTTTTTCCTTCTTTTAATTGATCGATCCAATAATCAACCACTTTATGCTCATTGGCAAGGTGAAAAGCTTTGGCTTTTTGCTGAATTTCAAAATGTTGAAACAAACGTCCCGAAACACGTGTATCCTCTGCTAACACTACATCAGCTTCTTTTAAATACCGAATGGCTCTAAAAGTCATATCCTCCAGATTTCCAACTGGGGTTGGGATCAATATCAATCGACCTGGTTCCATATTAGTACGTATTTAAAAAATCCAACACCAAACTTTGTAAGGCATCGAAGGATGTGTATGGTAAATTTTTGGCAATGTCGTTGATATCGTGATAGGCTTTCGGCCCTCCTTGAGTATAAATAAAGAATGAAGGCACGTCCTTTTTGTAAAACCAATAGTGATCGGAATTGGCCGCAGAACCACGAGCATTGATCTTAGTCAGATACTTTTTAGAGTTATTGATGTTTGTAAGCTTCTTAAAATCGTCTACAAACTCAGTCGCATTAACTACAGTAGCGCCATCGCTCCCAGTACCTACCAAATCTAAATTGATAAGCATTTTTATTTCCCCTAAGGGAGTCATTGGATTTTCGCTATAATATTTCGAACCCAAAAGTCCTGCCTCTTCGCCAGCAAAGGCTATAAAAACCACGTCGTATTTTAGAGGATTCGCTTTGATTTTATGCGCTAAATCAATCAACATGGCAACTCCAGCTGCATTGTCGTTCGCCCCAGGAATAAAAACTTTGCCCATCGCCCCCAGATGATCGTAATGTGCGGTAATGTAAAATGTAGAATCGCTTCCTCCTGTTCCTTTTATTTTACCAACTACGTTATAAGAAGTGATATCCTTCAACTCAGCCGTAATTTTCAATTTGGCTTTACACTTCGCATTTGGTTTTAATGCTTGAATTACGGGGATGTCCAATTGCTGACCAGCAACACTCCAAGTCAATTTACTTTCGGGCAACACCACTGCTTTTTCACCAAAAGCGAAGGAGTTTAGATAGGGTAATAAATCGCGCTTTTCGATAGCATGTAAAGCATAAGTAGCACTGTCTATTACAAGAATATCTTCCCATGATTTTTTTCCGCTACCAGAAAACGGGTGTACAATAAAATCGCGCCCAGCTACCCATGCACTATCGCAATAATATTTCGGGGTTTTGGGAAAAGTGTTGACCGTATGATGAAATTTTTGTAAAAATTCAGACTCAATTGGCACTAATCCCAGTTCAGTAAATTCTAACTCTACTTTTTTTGCTGCTTTTATAGCCCCATCATTTACATACCCTCTACCGAGATAGGTTTCGGAAGTAAATTCTTCAACAAATAGCTTGTAATCAAACTGTTGCGCATAATTTTTTTGAGTAAACAGCAGCGCTAAAATCGATATTACAAATCCTATTTTCATTGAAGAAAACGACGTTCAATTAGATTTGAAAACTGCATTACGTTTTTATCTTCAACATCCCAACCATGGCGTTGAATCAATTCTTTTTCAATTTCTTTAGCCGCATATCCAGTAGTAGCCGATTCAATTTTTTCTAAAGCTTCATTGAAAACTTCTGTGCGTCCATCGAACAAACTATTGATGAATAAAAAACGCTGATTAATGGAGATTGCAACTCTTAAATCTTTAATGGCTGTTTGTTGCAACTTATCGCCTAAACGCTGTGTACCTGTATCTTGTTTTATTTTTTCGTTCAAGCTCACTTGGTTGTTATCCACTTCTGTTACTGGGTTAGCAACAACTTTTTCTTTCTGCACTGGCTCCTCAGTCTTGACTTCAGGCTCAACAGACTTTGTGTTTTCTACAACCGAAGATGCAGGATTGTTGTCCCACACAATTTTTGGTTCTGCAACCTCTTCAAGTTTAACTTCAATTGGTTTTTCTCCAACTTGAGCTTCTTCAATAGCGTCAATTAAAGAAATTTGATTGCTTTGAACAGATCCAAAATCGAGCTTTATATTTTGTTGCGGTTTGGTTTTAGCGGCTTCTGCTTCTTCATACCCCTTAAATCGAAGAATGTACAAAGCTTCTTGTAACTGAGTAGTATCAGCAATTACATCGTTTAAGCCTTGCTTATCTAAGTTCCCTTTTTCAAGTTCATTCAGTTTTTCTGAAATGTTTTTTGCCAATTCCAATAAATGCGACATACCGTAATTTTATTCTAAAAACCAAAAGTAACATTCTATATTGTACCTATTTTTAAAATCTGAATAGATACAAACAATTGGAACCTCACATCAAAATAATATGTGGCAGCATGTTTTCAGGAAAAACTGAAGAATTGTTGCGTTTACTTAAGCGAGCTGAATTTGCTAAAATCAATTCCATTCTATTCAAACCCCAAACAGATACAAGAGGTGACATATCCGTAGTTGCAAGTCACAGCAAGCGAACAAAAGATTGCGTAGTTGTAAAATCGGCCAAAGAAATAGAACAACTTGCCGCCAACTTTGAATACATTGCCATAGATGAAGCTCAATTTTTTGATTTTGATATCGTTAGCGTTGTAGAAAACCTAGCTCGAAAAGGAAAACGTGTCGTATTATCTGGCTTGGACATGGACTATTTAGGCAAACCATTTGGCCCTATGCCACATTTAATGGCTATAGCAGATGAAGTGATAAAACTGCATGCAATTTGTACTGAATGTGGTGCGCAAGCTCAATTTTCGAAACGCATATCGAACAAAGATCAAACAGTATTGATTGGAGCAAAAGAAAGTTATACCGCACTATGTCGAACCCATTTTTACGCTTAATTTGAAAAACACTTTTGATTTTAGTCAGTGCTTACTGCCGCCAAATTGTACCCGAAACTTGGTTGATCCAAGTTACAAAAGCGGTGAACTATTTTTTGACAGCCGAAAAATTGGAGCTGGGGCCAAAAGCATATTCATTGCCATAAACAGCCCAACCAGAAATGGCCACCAATTCATACAACATGCCTACGATAAAGGGTGTAGAATGTTCATTGTTAGCGAACCTAAATCATTGCCTACCAATGTAAACAGCATTGTTTGCGATAGCACATTAGAACTTTTGCAGTTTTTTGCCACACAGCACAGAGCAAAACTAAACTACCCAACATTAGCTATTACCGGGAGCAACGGTAAAACGGTTATCAAAGAATGGTTACTAGAGCTAATAAACCCAAACAAAATAGTAAGCTACAGTCCCAAAAGTTACAACTCTCAATTGGGTGTTGCAATAAGTTTATTGAATGCCAAAGAAGATGCCGAAATAGGTTTATTTGAAGCTGGTATATCGCTTCCAAATGAGATGGAGCAACTGCAAGCCATGCTCATGCCTGAAATGGGTATTTTAAGTAACATTGGCAGCAGTCATCTCGAAAATTTCAGAAGTAAAAAGGCACTTTTATTTGAAAAATTGAAGCTGTTTAAAAATGCCCAATTTTTAATCTGTTCCGATGTTTTATTCCAACAATATCACAAAACAATATCAGCTCAACTTAGTCATTGCAAAATTTTCACATGGGGAGGTATCGCAGCAGATGTCACAATAGATTTCGAAATTGGTCAAGCTACTTTTGGCGATAAGCGCATCTATTTCACCACTCCAAAACTGAGTAAAACATGGTTAGAAAATTTGGGGCATTGCATTGCTTTTGGGCTCATCAACAATCTTTGTGACGAATACTTTTGTGAACAAATAGAACGGCTAAAAAGCATCGAAAACAGGTTGTCTCTTCACAATACTTTCGGTTCTAATTTTATACTTAACGATGCTTACTCACTCGACATACATTCATTAACAGAATCGTTGGAGTATTTCGATTACCAAGCCAAAACGGAGAAAAAACTTCTATTGCTTTCCGAGTTTGAAACACCAGACTCTGCACTTCATAAACAAGCTATAGACAGCATCAAACATCATGATTTTGATGTCATAATACTGTTAGGTAAACAATGGAAGTCAGACCAACTAGCGTTGCCTGAAAACACCCAGATTATACATTCTAAATCAGAAGCTCTAACCATTTGCACACAATATTTCGCCACACACTCAATGTTGATAAAAGGTGCGAGAAAATGGCAAATAGAAAACGTGGTCGATGATTTACTAAAACTGTGCAACAGAAGTTATTTAGAAATCAATTTGGCTGCCATCAAACGCAATGTCCAAAAACTGAAACAAAATTTACATTCTGAAACCAAATTATTGGCCATGCTCAAGGCCGAAGCCTATGGAAGTGGATTGCAACGCATTGGCAAAACTTTACAAAATGCTGGTGCCGACTATCTAGGCGTAGCTTTTACTCAAGAAGCCATTGCCCTAAGGGAAGCAGGTGTGCGTTTGCCTATTTTAGTCATTCACCCGTTTCCTGAAGATGTTGAACTGGCACTGCGTTACAACTTAGAATTGAGTGCTTACAGCTTAGAAATACTGAACGATTGGTACAACTACTTATCGGCAGAGAATAAAAAATTAAACATTCATTTAGAGATAGAAACAGGCATGCACAGGCAAGGCCTTGAAATTTCAGAGTTGAAAAATCTCGATTCAAAATTCAAAAACCACTTCAACATAAAAGGCACATTCAGCCATTTAGCTGAAGGCAATTCTAAGGCCAGCGCAAGAACAAAACAACAAATACAACAGTTTGATACTGCATTAGTAATTTTAACCACCAACGGTTGGAATACCGGCACAACACACTTACTCAACACCGACGGCATCAAAAATGAATTGACTTCCAAATACGACATGGTGCGTTCTGGAATTGGGTTGTTTGGATTGTTCAATGGCGGTGAGTTTGCCCTGAAACTTTCCAGTAAAATTTCTAAAATATCGCACGTAAAGAAAGGGGATTTTATTGGTTATGGTAACGAACACCAAATATCTCTCGACGCCAATATTGCTCTGATTCCGTTAGGCTATGCTGATGGACTTCCGTACACCATCAATGAAAATATATTTCGAGTAAAAGTAAACGATAAAGAATATCCTTTGGCAGCAGCAATTTGCATGGATATGATGATGATTAATCTTGGCCATGATATTGCCAAAGTTGGCGATTCTGTTGACGTCATTTACAACGATTCCAGTTTACAAAACATCAGTCGAGCGGCCAATACCATTCCGTATGAAATTTTATCGCGATTTTCGCAGCGCATCGGCAGAATTTTCATTGACGAGTAGGCAGGACACATGAAGTTGATTTATCGGTTTTTCATTTTTCAATTTGCAGTAGTATTTGCTGTAAGTCTGCTTTTGTTGTTTCCCATTTTTTACTTTTTCTTAAAAATTGAAGTCAACTATCCCATTGTATTCAAACTGAAACGCCTTTGGGCTCGCTTTTTATTTCTTGGCTTTTTTAGCCGCATAGAAGTTGAAGGCAAAGAGCATATTCCTGAAAACGATAGTTTTATTATTTGCCCTAATCACAGTTCGTATCTCGATATCATTGCCATGTATTTGGTCATAGATAAGCTGTTCATTTTCATGGCCAAATCAGAATTAAGTCAATGGCCACTTTTCGGCATTTTCTTCAAAACCATGGATATTTCTGTAAACAGAAAAAGCCCTATCAATGCCGCTAAAGCCTTCATAAGAGCCAAACGAGAGTTGGATGCCGGCAGAAATGTAGTGCTTTTCCCGGAAGGAACAATACCAAAAGACAATCCGAAACTTATCCCATTCAAAGACGGTGCTTTTAAAATGGCTTTCGATAGCAACAAAGCTATTTTACCCATTACATTTACCAACAATTACGGCATTATTGGTGCGCTTTATGGAGAAAAACTAAGAGTAGCACCCGGAAAAACCAAAGCCATAATTTCAGCACCTTTGTATCCATCTGATTTTGATGATTGCAAAGCACTAAAAGATGCTACTTTTGCACAAATACAGCACAACTTACCGTCATGAGTAAAATTAACAAGGAAGAAATAGAACGTTTGGCCGGTTTATCAAAACTTCAGTTTTCTGACACAGAAAAAGATGAATTGATTGACGATATGTCTCGTATTTTGACTTTTGTTGAACAACTCAATGAAGTAGACACTGAAGGTGTAGAACCATTATTGCACATGTCGGAAGCTAAAAACGTGCTTCGTGACGATATTCCAAAAACAACCATTACTCAACAAGATGGTTTAAAAAATGCACCCGTAAAAGACTCTGACTTCTTCAAAGTACCGAAGGTAAAAGATTAAGTTTCCAACAAATCGACATTATTATCGGGTAAATGTCAATGACTTAGAGCAACATCGAGTATTTTTGATAGTCTACCCGAGTACAAGTCATTTCGTTGCAAAAGAAATACTACATATTCCCTCTTTTTCTCCTGCTTGCAGTCTTTGCAAAAGCGCAGGCTGATTGCAATAATCTGAATTTTGAAAAGGGGACTTTTACCGGCTGGAACGGACAGTATGGTTGCAACGATGAACAATTCAATGATTTTGAAATTCACTTCAATAATTCATGCAACGATTTCGGTCAATCGTTAGATCCATTATCCGCACAACTAAACAATGTAAGATCACAACAAAGCATCATTTCTTCATCTTACAATGGTGGTGTAGATCCCTACGTCAATATTCTCAGTTTACAATCGCCCCTTGGCGGTAATTATATCGCTAGAATAGGCGATTTGTACGAGAACAATATGGCTGGGCAAATCACAAAAAAAATACTGGTAAGTCCTGACAATGCTTTGCTTACGATGTATTACGCTATTGTATTAGAAGCTCCAGGCCATACGCCCAAATCCAACAATCCCTATTTTCGAGTTCGACTCGTCGACCCTGACGGAAAATCAGTTCCATGTATTGAATACACACAAGATGGAGCCAACGATGCCGAAGGTTTTAAAGGCTATAATTGCGGAGTAGGTGGTTTGGGATGTCAGTCAGACAGAGGACCTGAAGGCCGATTGAGTGAGATCGTATTCAGAGATTGGACCGTTATATCCATCAACTTGCAAGACTACATAGGACAAGAAGTAGAATTGGATTTATCTGCTGGAGGTTGCGCGTTGTCTGGACACCTTGGTTACGCATATGTAGATGCTCGTTGCGGCAAACCCGAAATTATTCGTTCTCAAGATATTGTTTGCCCTGGAAATCCTGCAACACTAACAGCTCCCATTGGTATGGAAAATTACGAGTGGAGAATTGGATCTGAAACTGGACCTATTGTATCTACAACTAATCCATTCATTGTTGAGGAAGGCGGCACGTATTTCTGTACCATGACACCGTACAGTTCTGCATCAAGCAAATGTCCATTTACACTCAGTACTACGGTTACTGCATCTTCAAAAATACCCAATGCGGCATTTGATATTGGCACGGATCCCATTTGTGCTGGTGGAAGTATAACACTTGAGAGTAAGGCTACAATAATTGGAGGCGGAACCATTGGAAAATTTCTTTGGAACTTATCGAATGGAAGCAATGGCAACGGGGAAACGTATACTTTGAATTTTCCAACTGCTGGCAACTATACCATAAAACATACGGTTGAAAGCATAGAAGGTTGCATCGATACAATTAGCAAAGACATTGAAATTTTCGAAACGTACAAACCTCAAATTACGCCTCCACCAACGGTTTGCAACGATGCGAATTCATTCAACCTTATTGCAACTCCATCTGGAGGCATTTGGACCAATGCACAGAATCCATCCGGAACTATAACTCCGAGCAATTTCTCTAACGATACAACCTTCAACGTGGGTTATACAATTGGAAAATGCAACAATACCGTCAGTGTTCCTGTAAACATCAAGGCTAAAAAAAGCACCCATTTTACGGTGCCACCCCCAATGTGTTCTAATGATCCAGCCATCTTTTTAAAACCAACTGTAAATGGTGGTTCTTGGTTTGGTGATAACATAGATAATAAAGGAAAATTTGTTCCCGCAATAGCTGGACCTGGCTGGCATAAAATCACCTATCTGTTCACCGACCCATGCGGAAGCAGCTACACCGATAGCATTTTGGTTTATGCAAGTAAAAATGCTGCTTTACCTAATTACAACCCTATTTGCGTACTCGACGACCCGTTCGAAATACCTGTATCAGATGAAGGTGGAACATGGTCTGTAGATGCAACATCAGAAACATTCGACCCAGCGCAAGGAGCAGGAATTTACACTATTGCCTATTCATTTGATGGCAGCTGCCCAAGTACAGATACTACCATTATAACCGTCGTAGAAAAATCCAACGCAGAATTTGTTTTGCCTCCGGAAGTATGCATTGACGAACCAAGATTTATTATAAGCGTAACTCAAGAAGGTGGTGTAATAAGCGGAAATGGAATAGTTAGTACTCAACAAAAAATATTCGATCCATCGGTAGCTGGTATAGGCACACACGATATTCAATATTTAATTGGCGGAAAATGTGGCGATACTTTGGTTCAGAGCATTACCGTTTTACCAAGGCCTGTTCCGACTTTTGAAATGCCTACTCTATTCTGCATTAGTGATATAGATTACACCATTACACCCATTGAAACAGGTGGCATTTGGTCAGGCGAAGCATCATCTACGGGTGTTTTTTCTCCTAGCACATTAGGCGCTGGCAGTTACAATGTAGCATATTCTTTTGGTGGTACATGCCCATCTAATTTCGATACCACCATCATTGTAGTTGACAAACCCAATCCTACCTTTAGTGTTCCCGATACTTTGTGCAGCGATGCTAGTCCCATTACATTAACACCAACTACTGCTGGCGGCACATGGACAAGCAACGCACCCTCAGGTGTATTTTCACCTAACAAAACAGAAGGAAACTACAGCATTACCTACTCTTTTGATGGCACTTGTAGTGCAAAGCATACCGAAAGTATCTACGTAAAACAAAAAGTCGACATTGTTATTTCAGGCGACAAAGAATTTTGTAAAACGGAAGGTTCAGCACAATTTTCAGCAACTCCTACGAATGGTATTTTTACTGGTTCGTTTATAACACAAGATGGAAAAGTCGATTTCACCAACCTAGCTCCTGGCGATTATAGTTTCGACTATGAAGTAAGTCATCTATGTGGCGACAAGAAATCATATACATTTACCTTAATTGAAACCCCTATTGCCGATTTCACTATTCTCGACACCCTGTGCCTAGGTGAAAAAACTCAAGCACAACCGCTTCAAGCTAATGGTACTTGGTCAGGAACCGGAGTAGATGCCAACGGCCTTTTTAGTAGTGTAGGATTTGAAGCCAATAAAAACTACACCATTACTTATTCGTTTGATGGCTCTTGTGCGGCTACTTTCAGCAAAGACATTTTTGTTCAATCGTATGAAAACGCGGCATTCTCTGGGCCTTTAAGCGCTTGCACAAAAGAACAAGCATTTGCTTACACACCGTTAAATCCGGGTGGAATTTGGAGCGGGATAGCCGATAACAATGGTATAGTTGACCCATCTCAGCATTTACCCGATCAAGATTATGAAGTAATTTATTCCATTCCGGGTTTATGCCCAGATTCTGACACATTAACGATCACCATTCGAGATTTTTATAGAAGCTATTTTGACGCCCCTGCAGTAGTTTGCCGCAACGTAGAACCTTTCAATCTCGAAGGAGAAGATAGAGGTGGTGGTTGGTTTGGCGACGGCATTACAAGTGCAACCAAAGGAACTTTCGATCCAGCTGCAGTAAGCGGAGACACCGCCGTAATCCGATACACGTTTAGTGGTGTATGTGGATCTACTCATACCGACACCATCGTATTGAAAGATGCTGTAACACCCACCTTTGATGTATTGGGTACTTTTTGTTGGTATACAGATTCCGTGCTAACTCCAATTGTTACCCCAAGCAATGGTGTATATGTATTCGAAAACGACACATCAAATTCAATTGCTTTAAATCCAAAAGTTTTAACCCCAGGTATTTACACCATACAATATGGACTCAATGGTGATTGCCCGTCCTTTGTTCCCTCTGTTCTAGAAATTACTGAGCCATTTAGCATTTCCGATATTGCTATTTCCACCGAAACCTGTTTCGAAAAATGCGACGCCAAAGCCAATATTTCGGTTGAATACAACAGCACCAACGGGCTAAATTTCATGGTGTACAACAAAACCGATACATTATCGTACAACAAAAACTCACAGAACTTATGTGGCGGGGAATATAAAGTTTCTATTACCGATTTTATAGGTTGCAAAGTCGATTCTATGTTTCGCATAAACTCTGTACCTAAAGGAGAAATTTTCTTTCATTCAGGGCCAAGTGTTTGTGGAAACGACAACGGTTTTATAAAACTTGACAGCGCCAAATTTTTGGATGCGGACGGCTTCATAAAACTCAACGGTAAACTTTATAACGATAGCGTTGGTGGATTGGCTCCAGGAAAATACATTTTCGAATATTTATCGGCACAAGGTGGTTGTTCGGTTATAGACAGTGTAACCATATCACATGCAAATGGCCCTAGCCTTACCACGGCATTTTTACCCCCTAGTTGTTTCGAAAACAACGATGCATCTGCCTTTGTAGATCATATTTCTGGTGGCGAAATGCCTTACACCTATTTATGGAACACAGGAGAAACATCCGACAACATAAACAATAAGCCCGCGGGTACTTACAGCCTTATTGTAACTGATAAAAATGGATGTACTGTAAACAGCACGGTTACCATAAAAAGGCCCGATCCATTACTTCTGAAACTTCATAATATCGATTCCAGCATTTGTAACGGCGACTCAATTCTCATCAATGCAGAAATTGTAAATGGTGACAACATCAAAGAATTAAAAATAAATGGCAAAGCTTTTTCCGGGCTTGATACATATGCCACTCAAGGAACTTATTACATCTCAGCAGTATCAGACAAGGGTTGTAAAACAGACACTTTACCACTTCAAATTGATGTTTTACCAGAGCTCGAATTTACATTGACTGCACAGAAAACTGAATTTTGTCCTGCAGACGAATTAAAGCTCAACACCACGATCATTCGTTCGGCTAATGCCCCAACCATACTTTGGGAAAACCAATATGTAGGTGGAGAAACCTACCAAAGGCAAGTACTCACAAAAGACGATCAACAATATATTTCAGTAACTGTTTCTGATGATTGTAGTACTATCTCAGACTCTATTTTGGTTACCGTAAAATCGGCACCTACTTTGGCCTTGAACGACTTTAATACGGGTGGATGCGAGCCGCTTAGTTTTGCCGTTTTCGATTCCCTAGACCACAATGCTCAATATTACTTGAACAACACGCCCATAGCGGCTTACGAAAACAAAAGTTTGTCTGCAGGATCGTACGATTTAAGAGTTGTTGTATCCAACGGAATTTGTCAAACAGACAGCAGTATACTTAACGCCATCAACGTATTTGCGCTACCGGAAGTAAATATTATATCGAGTCCTTCATCTATTTCCACTTTATTCCCCGACGGTCAATTTACCGATGCATCCGTACCACCATTAGCCAACAAACAATGGAATATCGTTCGAGGCTCGTTCGACACCATTGTACAAAGCAACACTTCCAGTTTGTCGCATACATTTCCACCCTTAGCTGAAGAGTACAAAATAGAATTAGAAGGTTATACCGCTAATGGGTGTTATGGAAAAACAAGAATTTACATCGCCGTAAAAGATGAGTACCATGTTTTTGTTCCCAACAGTTTTACGCCCAATGGAGATGGCAACAACGATTATTTTTCTGTTCGCCTTCAAAACATTGATGTAGCAACCTATAAACTAGAAATTGTAGATCGATGGGGACACATCATATTCATGTCCGAAAACGAAAATGAAACTTGGGATGGGACATATTCCAACAGCGATGAGTCGGCTCCTATTGGCGTTTACAACTGGAAAATCACCATTTTCGATACCGAAGGTCGTTACATTCCAAAGATTGGTCACTTAAACCTCATTCGCTAGACCGTCATACTAGGCTACTTTGTTACTTTTGCGAGCAATTAATTGACAAAGAAATGAGCGCTCACGACGATTTATTAAAAACCATTATTGGTCATTGCAAAGAATACGGATTTGTATTTCCTTCTAGCGAAATATACGATGGCCTTAGTGCAACCTACGACTACGGTCAGTTGGGAGTTGAACTCAAAAACAACATCAAAAAATATTGGTGGGACAGCATGACCAAAGTCAACGACAACATCGTTGGAATTGATGCTGCCATATTCATGCACCCTAAAGTGTGGAAAGCTTCTGGTCACGTTGATGCATTCAACGACCCGCTTATAGATAACAAAGACAGTAAAAAACGCTACCGTGCCGACGTTTTATTGGAGGATCATATGGAGAAAATCCGTTTGAAAAACCAAAAAGATATAGACAAAGCCAAAAAGCGTTTTGGAGAAAGCTTTGATGAAGAGCAATTTGTAGCAACTAATGGACGTGTTCAAGAGCGATTGAAGCAGATTGCTGACATCGAAAGCAGAATGAAAACGGCATTAGAAAACGAAGATCTTGAAGGTGTAAAAACACTGATCGAAGATTTGGGAATTGTATGCCCATTATCAGGCAGTAAAAACTGGACAGATGTGCGTCAGTTCAACCTCATGTTTGGAACGGAATTAGGCTCAGTAGCGGGTGAAGCATCAACCGTTTACCTTCGCCCAGAAACGGCACAAGGTATTTTTGTAAATGCCATCAATGTTCAAAAATCAGCCCGATTGAAACTGCCGTTTGGTATTGCCCAAATTGGTAAAGCCTTCAGAAACGAAATCATCGCACGCCAATTCATATTCCGTATGCGCGAATTTGAGCAAATGGAGATGCAATTTTTTGTAGAACCAGGCACCGAAATGGAGTGGTACGAAAAGTGGAAAGCTTTGCGTATTAAATGGCACAAACTTTTAGGTCTCGGCGACGATAACTACCGTTTTCACGATCACTTAAAATTGGCCCACTATGCCAATGCAGCAGCTGATATCGAATTCAATTTCCCAATGGGCTTTAAAGAATTGGAAGGCATACACTCTCGTACCGATTTCGATTTGAAACAACACGAAGCGCACAGCGGAAAAAAACTACAGATTTTTGATCCAGAGAAAAACGAATCGTACACACCGTTTGTTGTAGAGACATCTATCGGCTTAGATCGTATGTTTTTAGCTACACTTTCTGCATCGTATAAAAACGAAAAACTAGAAGATGGAAGCGAAAGAGTGGTGTTGAAATTGCCAGCGGTATTGGCTCCTTACAAAGTGGCTATTTTACCACTTTTGAAAAAAGACGGATTGCCTGATTTCGCGAAAGAAATAATGGCTGAGTTGAAATACGACTACAATGTAACTTACGACGAAAAAGACAGCATTGGAAAGCGTTACAGACGCCAAGATGCTATTGGCACTCCATATTGTATTACGATAGACCACGATAGCTTAGAAGACAAAATGGTAACACTTAGAGACCGAGATACCATGAAGCAAGAACGCATAGCAGTTAAAGATTTGGCGGCATTGCTTAACGAAAAAGTAAACATGTCTACTTTGCTTAAGCAATTAGGATAATGTTTGTACACACCTTATACCAAAGGGTTTCAACTTAATTGTTGAAGCCCTTTTTTTTTGCAGTAAAAACAAAAGGCTAATCTCCCATATCAACACGTTTCCAATGTTAAGTTTTTCCATTTTGTTTGCTTAATACTGCATTATGCTGTAGCTTCAGATGAAATAAATCAATATGAGTAAGGATAAAATAGCAGAAGCTAAAGAAGCGGTTAGCAAACTGGAGAAAAAAGTAAAAAAAGCAAAGAAGAAAAAGAAGAGCAAAAAACTTAAAGCCTTAAAAGCGAGTTTAAGAAAAGCTGCTTCGAGTTTGAAAAAGCGCAAGAAAAAAGTAAAAAAAGTGAAGAAGAACAAGAAAAAATAATTCTTGATTCACAAAAAAAGGGAGTTGTACAACTCCCTTTTTTATTAACTATTTTCTGTAATTCTTTACAATATTACCCCAAGACTAAATTGCAACCATTGGTTCTTATAGCGCGGATTGCTCGATGTTCCATCGCCATCGTTGTTTTGCACATCCCAACCTATACGGGTAGAAAACACAATCTTATCAGAAGAGATATCGGCTCCCATTACGAAACCTAAAGTGTTTTTACGAATGTTTTGATTTTCGAATTCTTCTTTCTGGCTGCTAGAAAAAGTGCTCGATTCGAAATCATCTTTTCTACTCAGCAAAAACGCATACTGTGGTCCTAACACGAAAGTCAAACCTTTTACCGGCTTGATTTGAAGCTGAATTGGAATATCCAAGTAATTCAATGTACGCTTGTACTCAAAACTTGAACCCAATGTACTGCCTGAACCCTGATACCCTTTTTGAGAGAACAAAACTTCTGGTTGTATACCAAGGATATCACCCAAAGGCAACCCAATAAAAGCACCACCAGCAAATCCAAGTTTTGGGTCGGCTTCAAAATCACCACCTTTTTCATCGTAAACGTTGGCATAATTCATACCTGCTTTTAATCCGAAATAAGGATTGTCTCTATCTTGAGCTACTGCAGAAATTGTAAATAGTATTAATAATAAGGGAAGAAATGTTTTTTTCATTTTCATTGCGGTTTTGGATTGTTCCCACAATATAGTTTTAAAAAACTCCGATTCAAATAACATTATAATTATTTAAGTTTATTCGCCTTACCATTCCTACCACCAATGAAAGCTGAGCCAGCTACTTCAAATCAAAATAGTTTTAGTAAAAAAGAAAAAATAGCGCTTTACTTTGGCTTTGCTTTACTCTGGACATACCTCATCATTCGATCGCATACTGTCTTTTTAATTACAGACGAAATTGTAACCAAATGGTCGTACATGATCGATTGGAATCCCTTACCCTATATGGGATACATTGATGCCAACAACCATTTTTTGAACAGTTTTCTGGGCGGGCTATTTTACCGAATATTTCATTCAGATGCTTCGTGGGTCATCCGATTGCCCAATATTTTAGCCTTTCCTTTATTCTTTTGGTCTGCAATACGATTTGCACCATTTTTCAGACAAAAAATAAACTTTTACGGCCTACTTATAGTGTTTACATGCAGTGCTTTCATTATCGAATACTTTGCATTGGCTAGAGGTTACGGTTTGTCTATTGCCTTGTTCGTTTCTGGTATTCAATTCCTCTTGCACTATATACAGTATCAAAAGAAAAATGCTTTTTACTGGTGCATTATTAGTTTTCTTTTTGCGTGTTATAGCAACATGAGTTTGGTTCCACTTATCCTTATGGCATTTGTGTATTTAGGGCTTTATCTCATTCATAAAAAAACCTTTACTCAACTCACCTTTCTTGTTGCAGCACTTGTTCCTATTTTTTACGCTATACAATATTCTTTTCACCTCAAAGAAATTGGCAAGCTCTATTATGGCGGAGAAAACGGATTTTACCAAAACACCTTACACAGTCTAACTCAGTATTTTTGGAATACGGGTAACTTCTATTTAGACATCGCATTAACGCTTGTTTTTCTTGGTATTGTTTATACTGCCGTTGTTGTCTTTACTCAGCAAAAAAGCATTTTTAATTCAGCGATTATACTTTACAGTTTTTGCATAGCTGCAGTAGCCAATATTCTTGCTCAACATTATATTTTAGGCGTAAAATTTCCTGAAGATAGAGCGGCTATTTATCTGCCCCTACTCTTTTTTATAGCCTTATTTATTGCTCTAGACCATTGGCGAAAACAATGGCCTGCATTACTAATAATAGGCATTACAGGCGCGCACTTTGTATATGATTTCAATATTGAGAAGTCAAAGTTTTTCTATTATGAGCATTTTGATGAAGAACTTATTAGCAGCATTCCAGAATCGATATTAGGCACTCCGCCTACTACAGGAGCTCGTTTTTGGAAAATGGATAACGAAAGAATGCGACAGGCCAATATAAACTCATTTGCATTTCAGAATACTTACCGAGACATTGATACTTTGCACGATTACATCATCAGCACTGAGCTAATTCGTCCGGACTTGCCGTTAAGATATACCGTCAAATATCAAGACCCTATTTCGAAACTTACTCTTTTTGAGAGGAAGAAATTTTTGAAACGAGAACTGATAAATACCCAAGTTGTGCTCCTAGATGGTGATAAAGAATATTTCGATTTTGCCAACATACCTCTCAATGGCTCCATGCTTTTTCGCATCACTGGCACATTGTTCGATATCGATGACGTACAATCTTTCCCTATAGTAGTAAGTACCGAAAATCACATTACAAGAGACATAGACACGTACGACGGGCTTAACTTCTTAGAGTCTTGCACGGTGAATGATAAGGGTGAAATTCACGTTGATATGAGTTTTGCTGTTGGAAAAAACAATACTGCAGACACGTTCAAATCCTACATTTGGAACCGAAACCATCTCCATATTTCAGGACAATTTAAAGTAGAAATTTACCGCCTTTACAATTGATGTCAGTCAAATTGTTGCAATACTTCCAATGGAATTTTAGTCGCAAAAACACCCGTTGATTGACCACTTCTTAACCCTCTAAAAAACAAATAATAGACATTTCCCATGTGGGTATCATAGTCGAATTGGCTACCCAATACTTGTTTCAAATAGCGGTATAGCGCAATACTGTAAATTAAATATTGCAGATGATAGTTGCTATTGGTCATGGCTTCATCTAGCTTGTCGGCCGTATAATTGGCAACATTATTACCTAAATGATTCGATTTCCAATCCAAAACATGATAGCGTCCGTTGTGCTCAAAAATTAAGTCAATAAATCCATTCAAAAATCCATCGGGTACTTTATCGTAATTCAGACTCAATCGTTCTCCAAAATGCTTCTTAACGATTTCATTGTTCAAGATATCCCAATCTTTAGTAGTCAAGAAAAACTCCATTTCATTAAGCTTGCCATCGTTGTCTATCGCATCCAATGTTAATCCATCCCCTAAATCAGATTCAACTGTGTTGCGTATCAGATTTACTAAACCCGTTTTATGATCGTCTTTTTCATATTTACCACCGTATCGCTTACACTGTTTTTCTACAGTTTTTTTCCAAGATTCTGAATCCGAAAAATTAGCAACTTCAAATAACTCGTGCATAAACGTTCCCGCCTGTGCTCCTTTCGGTAAAACATCAAACACATAGGTATCGTAATCCGTTTTTACAGCTTCAGCATATTCAGTTTTATCAATTGGTTGGTATGCGTGACCGCTTAATGATGAATACGATTGGGTATAGTAAGTACCTGCAAATGGCTGAAGGTTTTCCGTTGATCGTAAGCCAACTGTTTTTGATTCTTCCTGAATCGTCACTTCCCAACGAGGATACTCTTTATTCACCTCAAAATGAGTACAAATGCCATCGCTTCCCTGTAATTCCTGTATTTTCTCGCTTATGCTTTTAAAAGTGCCTTTGTCTTTTTCGCTTACGAACAAATAGCTGGCATAAACCGCTCGTGTGAGCATGACGTAAATCGATCGGAGATTCTCTTCATTGCTTTGAGCATTGTGCCATTCTAAAGCCTTTTCATATTCGATAAGCTCTTCTTGAGGCAAACTAACCTTACTTTTAGCACTGTGTTTATACCGCTCTAGTTTTTTCTTTGTTTCGGCATTTTTATAAGAAAAATACCGGCTTGTACTAAAGGGCTCTATATTGAAATCTGTCAGCGCAAAAACAAGATTGTACTGCAAACCTTTTGCTTTGTGGATGGTTGATATTTGAACCGCGTTTTCATCCGATTCTATTCTTTTCTCTCTGTCATCTTCGTCACTTGTAAACGTAGATTTCCTTTCTCTCTCTATGTATTGACATAAATCTGCCAACTGTTCGCTTCCTCTATTTTGTTGCTCGTACAACAACTCACTCAACTGCTGAACATTGCTTTGCATTCTATCGCCAGCACCTAACTGATTGGTTTGTTCGTAAAAACGGTAGTGATTCAGCACTTGATTGATGACAGACAACACGCCTCTTTCGGGGAATGCAACTTGTATTTCCTTGAAGAAAATCAAATCAGCTTCGGTATTTCTATTGGGCCACTCACTACTGCTTATTCCAAAGTAAGATCCTACCAAGGCTACACCAATGTTCTTTTGATTGACTTTTTCTATAGCGCGCAAAATATTCAACACAAACAACGCCTCGTCGCTTTTAAATACACTGGCTCCATCGCGTAATATGGACGGTATACCCAGCTCTTCTAAATAATTTTTGATGCCTAGGGCTTCTCTACCTGACCGCACAAGTACTCCAATATCAGAAGCCACAATGGCCTTATCCGCTATTGAATACTGTTTAGAATTAAGGACTTCTTCTATTTTTTGCGCTACCGTTTTAAATCTTTTGTCTTTATTTAATATTTTGATGTTCAACCTTTCTTCACCAGCAACATTGGTGAAACTGTCTTTAGAATTTTTGGCCCCAACGGGTATATAACGCAATCCTTTTCGGCTAAAATCGTCTTCGCCCAAAGACTTGTAAAGTGCATTGATAGCATTCACATACTTTTCTTCTGATCTAAAATTGGTGGTCATCGTAAATTGATGATCGCTTTTTACCGCTTCTTTTGCCGCATCGTATACATCCAAATCGGCCGAGCGCCAACTGTATATGCTTTGTTTTGGATCGCCTATATAATATAGTACTCTAGCATTCTGCGCGAAAATGGTTTCGAAAATTCGGTGTTGCTTTTCATCGGTGTCTTGAAATTCGTCAATGAATACGGCCCAATAATTTTTAGAAACATTGGTTACAAACGATTCGCCAAATTCCGGGTCAATAACGGCTTCGTACATCTTGGTAATCAAATCGTCGTAGCTTAATAATGCTCTGGATTCTTTGTGCAGTCTTACCTTTTCAGCGATTTCGTGCAAACCTTTTTTGTAAATATAGCTTGGCACATCTATTTCATATTTTAAAACTGTATGAATGGCCTCGATGTAAGGCGAAGGGATTTCCTTTACGTAAACGTTGGATATTTTTGGTTTCAAAAAATCTAACAAATCTGTAGTATTCGAAAGATTTATATTTTCTTTTTCAATTGCATTTTTAAACTTTTTTCCATTCTTATCATTAGGATTATCACTGTAAGCCAATAATCCATCCATCTCATTTTTCAACAAATCATCAAGTTCGCCAATCGGATCTTCTCCAATGACATCTAAAGCTTGCAACTCTTCGCCTTTTAAGAAGTTTTTGATGCGATCTTTGAAATCGCTAAAGCTCACATTCGGATTGGACACTACTAGGTGTTTATCCTCGCCACAAAGCAAATTTTGCCAATACTCTTCAGCAAAACGCGCAATCAAATCGGCTTCGTCTGCAATAATTTCTTGCTGGAACATTTGCCCTGACGAGAAAGCAAATTCTTTTAAATTCTTCTCACAAAAACTGTGGATGGTCATTACAGAAAGTTCATCTAAATGACTGAGGGCTCTTACAAATATCTTTTTGGTGTTCTCTGTATCTTTTATCAGACTTGCCCTAACCAAATCGTGAATTATATCCTCCTTATTGAATTCTGTATTTCCAAATGCAACATCGTAAGCTATGCGTACAAACTTTCTTACACGTTCTTCTAACTCCGCAACAGCAGCCTTGGTAAAGGTTACCATCAGTATTTTACCAATAGGCAATTTCTTTTCCAACAAACAGCGTAAAACCAATATTCCTACAGAAAATGTTTTGCCCGTACCGGCCGAGGCTTCTACCAAATTGACGCCTGAAATCGGGGCGGTTTTTACAACAAAATCCCTCATTTAACTACCTTTAAAAACGCATTAATTAATTCGAAAATGGCTTTTCCTTCACCCAACCAACACTGACCAATAGCAGATTCTAAACTTGGTTCTTTTTGTTTTTCCGGATCTTCCTCATTTGGATTGAAAGCAAATCCTTCATTGTATAAATGGTTAAAAACTAGTTCATATTCAATAAGTGAATGGTTATCTGATATAAATATTTTACCAAATGAATTGTCATCATAAGTTCCTGTTCTTTTTATGGTATCCAAAATTACTTTCATAGAATCGGCATGGAAAAACTGCAAGCTTTCGTAACGTTTTTCATACAATGCCTGCAGCGGCTCTAGAGATTCTGTAGCCTGATCTGGAGTGATAATTCCACGGTAATCTTTCTCTTTAAACAAGCCGTTCATTTGAACATTTTGATTCAATTGCCTCGCCAAGAAACACGCTTTGATAAACAGTTCCAACAGGTATTTTCCTTCCGATTTTTTCCCTGAATCTTTTATCAATGCTACAGTAGCCACTGCTTCAGAGCCCATAAAATACTCGACTTTTCCTTGAACAGGTCCCGATAGCTCCACCGAAAGCAGATTGTCGGAGTTGTACAATGTATCTAAACTGTGTCTCTCTAATTTATTTTCAAAATAAACCTTGAAATCGTCAACCGTTTTCACCCCATATTCACCAAGTTGAACCAAGCCTTTTGATTGCAATTTTTGAGTGAATTCATCCCACTTACTCTCATTTTGTAAAAGCCCTTCTAAAACCAATGTTTTAATGGCGTAATCCTGTAAAGTATTGGCTTCAATAAATAAAGTATCTTCTATTATTTCATCGTTTTCATAAAACGACAGATTGGACACCTCTTTAAAATACCATTTAGGTGCATTTTTGAAATAATCAATGAAATCTTTTAAGGTTGCTGGTTTTCTTTTTGTTACAATATTATTCCCTGGCGACGATGTACTTTCTGACGTCTTTTCAGCATTTGTTCTATATGTAAACAATCCATTTTCTCCAATTGCATATCGCTTGCTTGTAGCATGCAATGGATGTTGAAATATTTGGAACAAAGCGTCATCTTTTCGATCTCTATTATTCACAAAACCAACGAGTTCGTCTACCACCACAGAGGCGGGTAAATCGGTATCGGTTTTTGCGCTTTTCCCTAAATAAGAAACGTAAAACGCTTCTTTAGCACACATGAAACTTTCAATGAACAAGTGTCGATCATTGTCCTTAAAACTTCGGTCTCCAAACTTCGGTTTCAACTGCATTAAATCAAAAGCTGAACGGTCGGTTTGTTTAGGAAATGATGATGAATCAAGACCTAGATATGCAATAACCTTAAAAGGAATAGCACGGATATCTTTTGGAGATGCAAATACCACACTGCCTCTAAATATTTTCCTCTTTTTTTCTTCTTCTCTGAATTGGTGCTGTACAGCATAGGTGTATGATTTTAAATCTATGCTGCTCAACTCATCGCTTGCCTGGTCATTGAAACTGTGGATTACACTTACCAAAGCATCGATATTGGCACTTTCTTCCAGACCATTTTCCGGCAAAAAAGTTTCTATTAGTTTCAACAAATAATTGCCGCAATTGCTAATACCTCGCATTTTTGCATCGCTACGTATCACTGCAATCAACTCATCAACAAAATGAATGAAACGAAGCAATTCAGCGTATTGATTGGGGCTTGCCACCGAAATTGGATTCAGGTAATCGTCTGAATCTATCAAAACATTTTCCTCGGAATTGGTGAGCATACCCGTTACCAAGCGTTGCAAACCATATCGCCAAGAAACCTGGTGAAGTTCTGAATCGTTTTTCTCTGCATCTATTTTCCAACGAATATTAGCCGCTTTCAATGCCGATCTTATAAACGTTTTATCCTGTATTCCAAAATGATTAGCCACATCTGGAAACTCCAATAATGCTAGCACTTTCTCGGCTGTAAATTCTGTTTCCGATACATTCAAAATATCGAATATGAAGGCTACTGGACTGTGTTCATCGGCATCGGATAAACTCACCAAATTGTAATTTAATTTATGTGGTGCACTATCGAAAACAGCTTTTATAAACGGAGCATATTTAATGAGAGACGGTGTTACAACCGCTATTTCATCGGCATTTAAATCAGGAGAATTTTGTTTTCTATCCAGTAAATAATCGTACAAACCTTGCACCTCTCTGTAGATGCTATAGTGCGAATTGATTTGTATGCTTCCATCGTTTAGCAACTCCGTATTTAATACGAACAAATTGCTGTAATCTTGCTTTGTTTCTGCTAATTCAGACGAAGCTATGGGTGCTTTGTTTTCAACTATTTCCTTTTGTAGTTTTTGCAACAACAACTTGTTCTCAACTGTATGTTGTGCTTCATAATAATTGAAAAAACTAGGGTCTGCATCGCTCAATTGATGCATCAAACTTTTTAGCAACCTGCCTTGAGCCAATAAAAAATCGTTGCCTTCAATTTCAAAATCTTCTTCTGTCAATTCATCTAGATTCCAATTCCTCAGCTTATCCTTCTTACGGCGTATATCGTACCAATATTCTTCAGGTGATGGATTGAGCAAGAAAAAATTCACTTCGGTATGTTGCGACAAACCTGTAAGCAATTGACTGTGATAAGGACTTAAAGTAGATAAAGCAAAACACTGTATGCTTGGAAAAAATTGTTGAATTTGAGATGAAACCGTTTCTGATTTCAATTTCTCTAAAACCCCAGAATTATCCAATGCCGATTGATTAGAGTCTTCATTTCCTGAGTCCGATATTTTGTGCCAAATAAACCGTTGCCATGCTTCTATTTCAGCACAATCGGTTAATCGCTCAGCAGCTTTGCCTTTTGCCCATTCGGCAACATCATCGGCACGGTATAGGCTGTATTGATCAAATAAATCGGACAATTTTACTGCCAATTGCATTTGCTTGTAAGGGCTTTCAGCATAGTATCTTACAACGTTTGGAAATTCGCTTGTAAAATCAATACTGCCCAATACTCTATGAATTCCCCACAACAACTCCTCAGCTTTCTTGCCCGACTCGTAGCGTTCACCTAGGGCTTTACAACTTAAATAAGGCAAAAAATTGGGTGTTATAAAATGAATATTTGCTGCTATTCCACTTGTTTTAGCCAATTGCAAATTCAACCACTCAATCAATCCTGGACTTTGCACAACTACATATATAGGTTGCAATGGACGACGTTCAATTTCAGCCATTTTGTTGGCCATTTGAGTCAAAAGAGCTTGGCTATCGTTGTGTAAAAATGAATGTATACTCATTAGGCTCTCCTTTGTTGTGCTATTCTATCACCTAATCCCGAAATACGGCTTACAGGTTGATTTACGGCTTCTATAAATGTTGCTTTACTGCTTAAGATATAAGCTTGTTTTTTTGCGCGAGTAAGCCCTGTATATACCAATTCTTTGCTCAATATTTTTTGATCGGCATGGCTGGGTAAAACCATCAATATTGTATCAAATTCCGACCCTTGACTTTTATGGATTGTTATCGCAAATGCTGTTTCGAAGGATTGAATTCCTGCTGGAGAAAAACATTTTACTTCTTTGCCTTTACCATCGGAAGTTGAGAATTCGAAATAGGCCCGTAATTCTCCATTTTCGTTTTTCCTTATCAAACCAACATCGCCATTGTACAAACCTGTAAAATAATCGTTGGAAGTAACCATGATGGGTTGGTTGTGGTAAAAAGTATTGTTAGTACACAATAGATTTTTATTCACCAAATATTGCTCTACTAGTATATTGTATTCAATTGCATCGCGTCTTAATGCAGTTAGAATTTTAACTGTATTCAATCTATCTAACGCCGTTTGAATATCGGTTTCATGAATGTATTCTTCAAAAATGGGATAGATAGAGTTGAGATTAGAATTTTGTTCCAAAAACGTTACTTCTTTAGCATTGACACCAAAATAATCATCTAAATCCTCAGCTTTGAAATCTTGGTTATGAATCAAATCGTTGGCCAAAACACCTATTTGTTGAGTGTCGGTAAACCGGTACGATCTTTTAAGTTCTACAATCTGATTGACAAAATCGCTAGGTAAATTATTGATGGTGTGATTCAAAAAATTACGGTCTTCGATTTCGGAGAGAAACGGAGAAAAATATTCAGCGTCAATTAAGTTTGATAAATCTGAAACGGCATCGAGTTTAGCCAAACATAAATCCGAAAATACAGACCCAATTTCTACAGAAGATAGCTGATTCCTGTCACCCAACATATAAAACCGAACACCTGGTTTGATGGCTTCCATCAACTTAGACAATAATGGTGCATCCGCCATTGAAGCTTCATCTACAATAATAACATCGGCTGATAATAGATTGTTTTTGTTGTACTCAAACTCTGAACTATTAGACTTATACCCCAACAATCTATGAATCGTTTCAGGATGTATTTCAGCAATATGATTTAGAATGTTACTATTCAAATGCCCAATACCATAATCGGCATCGGTTGTACTTGCCATCAAAGATTCCTTCAATCTTGCTGCAGCTTTACCTGTTTGCGATACCAATTCCACACGCAAAGATGTATCACCTGCCTCTAGAAATAGAAGATACAGCAGTTTGGCTACTGTAGTGGTTTTACCCGTACCCGGACCGCCAGTAATGATGGCGAAGTTGTGTAAAAACGCATTGAGCGAGGCGATTTTTTGCCAATCAACAAAAGTATTGCTGTCTCCAGGGTTGTACTCAGGAAAAAGTTGCGATGTAATGAATGCTTTATGCTCATTTAAGAACGATTTGCGTTGTTCTAATTTCTCTTGTCCGAAAACCAACAATTCTTGAAGTTTAGAAAAAATATTGTTTTCTATCGACCAAAATTTTTCAAGATAAAACTTAGTACAATCGTTGTAGTTTTCCAACTTATACAATGGGTGATTGCTCTGAAAATGCATTTCAGAAGCGTCGATATCAATGCACAGGTGACCAGCTTCAAGCGCTTGAAAAGCCTTATATATAAATGGTTTTACTTCAGAGGAAACTAAACTCGGAGGCAAATGATTTACCAATACCTGAGCTGTATCAATGCTTTTCATATGCTATTGTAATTTTACAATACCAATGTACAGCAATTGTGCAACTGAACCCTATTGAAACATTTTTTTATTAGATAAAAGCTCTATTTATCTGCATAAGAATATATGCTATAGATAAGAAAATTAGAAGTGTGGACTAAACTTTTACAAATTTCTTCACTACACGATCGCCTTTACCTACCAAGTGAGCAAAGTATGTTCCTTTATCAAGGTGACTGATGTTCAATGCCATTTTACGTTCGCTAGCGGTATTCGCTGCAAATTCGTAAAAGGCTTCAACTTTACCTTGCTTACTGATTATGTATACACCAAAACTTTCGTTGGCAACACCTTTAACATTCAAACTAATTTCATTGGTCGTTTTCTCTGAAGTTAACGACACAGCATAGGCATGTAAGATGCTTTTTGGTGCAATTTTTCGCAAAGCTTTTTTAGTAGCAACAGGAGCACGCTTTTTACTGATTGTTTTTTTCTGTTCAGCAAGAGCCATTTCTTCTCTTTGTTTTACTTCTAATTCAGTTGCTATGGCTAATGCCTTTTGAGCTACTAGGTTTTCTTCAAGTAATATTCTAGGATTCTTTTTCTGAGGCAGATAATTAGCCATCAAATCCGAAGCCTTCTTTACAATTAAGTCACCAGTAATAGAAAAATTTGATTGTTGAACTAGTAAGCCATTGGCCAATATCGATAATACGAATAGTGCAATAAATGTTTTTCTCATCCTAGTGTCAATCTGTTTGACCAAGATGTGAATTTAATGCCTTAAAAACACTTTCTCTTTTAAAATTATCTACTGCAATGCAATCAATTCCTTGTGATTCTAAATACAAATTAGAACTCCCAGCAAAAGAGAAAATTTGACATTTTTGGCCATTTCCTACAGATGTTAACCAACCTTCAGCTTGTGAAGGGCTGCTTAAAAATGCAGCGTCAAATTGAAAACCTGAGTGCATCTTATCCGATATTACTGTCTTGTAAAAGATGAAACCAAACCAGTTATCCGAATCCACAGCATTCAACACTGTACGTCTACTATCTTCTCCTATGGGAAACAAAACCTTCTCAGTAGTAGTAACCACTTGATTAAATTTCAATGCTGTTTCGACAACACTTTTTTCACTCCCAACAAAATGAACTTTTGTATTGAACTTTAATTCCATTTCGTGTTTAGTTCTTTCTGAAAGTGCCGCCAATTTCACATTGCTATTTATAGAGTAGTTTTCAGAAAATAACCGCACACTTTTGGGCGAGCTAAAAAATAACCAATCGTATTTTTCGCTTGCTTTTATAGATGCATTATTGGGTTGCAAACTGATGAAATTATGCTGCAATATAGACACCCCTTTTTTCGAAATATCTCGAATTAGTGACGCATCGTTTACATCAAGATCTAAGGTTATGAGAACATTTTTTTTTTAACTCCACTTACTGCTATATCCAAACTCTTGTCGGATAAATCAGGTAAATTAAATTCAAAATACGCACCACTCATTTCAGCACTTTCTGAATGACTGATTAACACTCGGTTGTTTGACTCCGAATCCGTAATTACATGTATTGCAGTTGGCTTTTGACAACCGCCACCAAATTTCGCCAATAATTTACGCTCTGCAACAACACCATTAGAAGAAGATGTCTCGTTGATCGTTTCAAGTATCGCTAGCAACTCTGTATCTTTTTCTCGACACTGAATAGCCAAAGCCCCTTGTGCAGCCGCAGGCACAAACTCTTCTACTTCTGGTGTATGACAGTAAAACCCACTCATATCCAAGCCCAAACGTGAATAACCGGCTTTAGCCAAAACTATTCCATCCAACTCTTGATCAGCCGTCAACTTTTCTAAACGTGTGGGCACATTACCTCTAATATCTTTAAACGTAGTACCAGGATAGATTCTTAACAATTGTGATTTTCGACGCGCAGACGACGTTCCCAAATGCAATTTTTCTAAAGCCCCATTCTGAAGTTTTTCCCAACTTTCTTTCTTAAAAACAATGGTATCACGTACTTCTGTTCTATTGAATATGGCTGGTATAATAAGTCCTTCTGGGTCGCTTGTTTCTAGATCTTTGCAGGAATGTATTGCAAGGTCTATACGATCTGCATAAAGTGCATCTTCTATTTCTTTTGTAAAAAAACCTTTGCCCTCAATTTTATCAAAACTTAAGTGCTGTATGTTGTCGCCTTTTGTTTTAATGATGATGATTTCAGATGCAAATCCTTTATCGGTAAGTATAGATTGAACTTTGTTGGCTTGCCACAATGCCAAAGCACTGCCACGGCTACCTATGCGTATCGTTTTATTCATGTTATGAAAACACTTTTTTCGCAACCTTCATTGGTACAGCTACGCATTTGCGTTCCATGTAATCCAATATTTGGTTCACGACTATTTTTTCTTGTTCGTTTAACGCACTTATATCTTTAGCAAACACTTCTGTAATAGCCTTTTCTTTGATGCGTGCTATTTCAGTTGGAATGTCTTTAAATGCCTTTACAGCCAAACGTTCATTGTATAGTTTCTTGAAATCTAAAAGTCGAGAATCGATGATGCTTTCGCAAGCAGCTAACTCTGATTTTCGTTCTTCTAAGTTTCTTAGTGACTCGGCTTTTAACGATTCTATTCCAATAAATGCGTCTTCGAAATGTGCAGGGATTTCTTCAGCATAATCCGACGGTAATGCTAAATCAACCATCGCTCTTTTGTTTCCTTCTTGAAGATGAGTTTCTACAAAGTGTAAATCTAAAACTGCAGTTGTAGCAGATGTACAGGAAATTATAGCATCGAATTTTTGTTCTCCTAAGCTATCGTTGCTTAATGCGTCTAGTGGATGGTAAGCATACTTGTCGCCAATTTGTTCCTTCACCTTGTCTTCACTTCTATTGATGATGCTGATGGTGTTACATCCTTCTTTTTCAAGGAATTTCAGCATGGTTTGATTGGTTTGACCAAACCCTACCAACAAGATGTTTTTATTGGATAGACTGTGCAGTTTTCGCATCAACTCGCGAAAAGCTAAAAATACAACCGATACCGGACGGGTTGCAACCCCAGTATTGGTAAAAATGTCTTTCGCGGTTTCTACAGCTGCTGTATTCAGCATGCGTAAAGTATGACCGCTTAAGAGTTCCGTTTTGCTTTTATCGAATGATGTACGGCATTGAGTTAAAATCTCTCGCTCACCTAAAACCAACGATTTAAGAGAACTCGCTACACTAAACCAATGACGGATGGCTTTGCTACCAGAATAAATTTCAAGCTGATCGAACGAAATAGTACACGCATCAGAGCCTTGATACAAATCGGTAAACAATGCTGGAAAATCAGACTCTTTGAATTCATTAGAATGCAAAATTATTTCCACCCTATTACAAGTATTCAAATACTGCAATTCATCAATGGAATACTTAGCCTTAAGCATGTGCAGCACTTCAAAATCGTTTTCGGGCAGTTGGAATTTACCAACCTCCGCTAACGGGTATTTTGTGTGATTGAATGAAGCTACTTTGTATCCTTTCAAGGGAAATAAATTGTACTCACAAAGTACGGGAATCCCCGTTTTTTGATTGTCAGTGTTTTGTCATGCTAATTGGCACCTGAATTCTCTGGTGTTTCGATCATTTTATAGAGTTTATCCAATTTCGGAGATAAAATGATTTCAATACGACGGTTGCGCGCTTTATCCATAGAATCGATGGGAGCGAATTTACCTCTTCCGGCTGGAACTAGGTTGGCAGGACTTATAGAACTGTTAGCTAGCAAAATTTGCACCACAGACGTAGCTCTTAATACAGATAATTCCCAGTTATTTTTTGGTGACACAGGTGATTGGAAATCATCGTCGTCGGTATGGCCTTCAACTAAAATTTCTATATCATCAGCATTTTCTAGTGCCTTTGCAACATCCACCAAAGCTCTTACACCAGCAGTATCTACTTTTGTACCACCTGATTTAAACAACAACTTAGCGGCAAGTGAAACGTATATTTTCCCGTTCTTTCGTTCTACTGACAAACCTCTGTCTTTGTAGATCAATAAAGCATCGCTTATTTGGTTTTGTAGTGCTTTAACAGCTGATTCTTCTTCAGATAACAAACGTTCTAAATCGCGCATTTTCTTTTCGCGTTCGTCTAATTCATCCGACATGCGTTGCATATCTTTTCTTTTGGCTGCTAATTCTGTCTCTAGAACATTGAGTTCATCCTCACGCTTTTGAAGTTCGTCTTTCACGCCGTCCAACTCTCTCATAATTCTAGAAAATTGAATTTCACTTCCTTGTTGAAGTTTGGCGTACTTATCTAACAACTCAGTATTGAGATTGTTTATTTTGTTGTACTGAACTTCCAACCTGCGTAGGGTTCGCCCTTTCTGAATGGTATCAAGCTCCATCTTTTCAAGAGCCGACACAAGTGAATTTACTCGGCCTTTGAGCTCTTTATTTTCAGCGCTTAAATTTTGAACTTCTAGCTCTAAATTTTGTTTGGCAAGTTCTGTTTGATTGTATTTGGTTTTAAGGTCTTCGTACTTTTTGGCTGGCACACAGGCTACCATAAGAGATACAACAGTTAATACCAATAATGCTTTCTTCATTCTTTACTTAAGTTCTATTTTTTTGCTACCAATAAGTGCTCCAGATTCGTAATACAACATCGTGTATTCGCCTTCAGCTATTTCCTTAGTAATTGGCACATAAATACAAACATCGGTTTCTTTGTTATTGTAAGGAAACACTTTCGAAGCACTGCTTACCAATACTTCTTCACCGTTTTTAAACTCTTTGCTTTCGGCACTTTCAATCAAACTACCATCGGGAGCCAATAAACGCACAAATACTTCTTTGTCGCCTGAGTTGGTTGTTTTGTTTTCCAACAATAAAAAGCATGTTTCGAATTTAGCTATTCGGCTAGCTCTCGAACTTTTAGCGAATGTACCACTGCTTCTTTCTCTTAGTCCTAGTATTTCTTGTTCTGAAATTTGTAAACGACTAGCATTTTTAACTATCCCTTGTAAATTTTCTTTTTCGGACAAAAGATTTTCGTTCGTCTTTTTGGTTTCAGACAACCTTGTACTAATGGTTTGGTTTTCAGATATCAATTCTTGATTCATGGTATTCAAAGAATCGATAGTACCAACATAACCTTTCATGATTACACGAAGGGTTCCAACTTCTTTTTTGAATTTTCTGATGGTAGCAACATTGGCTTTATTGTTTTTCACGTCTTCCAACAAATCCTGAATTTTTTGTTTTTGCTCCAACATTTCACCTTGCAACTCTTTGTTGTTTGTTTCAAGATCGTTGTATTGCTGTAACATGTCGTTCAACTCGCTAGTTAACTGTTCTTTGTCAGTTTGTAAGTCGTTGTTTACAACAGTAATGTTTTGAATGTTGGTTTTGTTTTGATACAGTTGAAAAATCAAAATTCCTACAGCAATAACTAATGCTGTTATGACACCTAAATAAACTTTTTCGCGTGGATTTGATAAATCTACTGCTTTGCTTTTAGTCGATGGTTTGCCCTGGTTGTTTTGATTTTCCATTCCAATATTTTTTACGAAATTAAGAAACTGCACACTACAAACACCATGAAGTTCACAAAATCTGTTGTTGCACCAATAATTGACTTAATATACCCAAACAATTGTAAAGTTTGCGGCAAAAGTATGCATCAACATGGTTTGTGTTTTTCGTGTTTAGAAAGCATGGAGATTATGGATGCTTCTCACCCGTTTCTTAGGGATTGGAAACTGCGTTTATACAGTCGATTTGCCATACAATGGTATCAACCACTTTTCGACATCAACAGCAACGATATAGCAAACGATATCATCAAAGCCATAAAATACAACAATGCACCAGAGCTCGCACAATTTCTAGGGCAAAAGCTAGGTGAAATAATACTCAAAAGCGAACAGAAAATACCCGATGCTATTGTTCCTGTGCCACTCCATCATGAAAAAATGAGGCGCCGTGGTTACAACCAAGCAGAACAAATTAGTTTAGGTTTAAGTGAAGTACTTAATATACCTACGATGACAAATTTGTGCAAACGAAAAGTAAACACGGTAACTCAAACCAAAATGAATCGGTGGCAAAGAATGGATAATATGCATTCGGTCTTCGAATTAACGGTAAAACCAAAAGACTGCCCAGAATCGATTTTACTATGCGACGATGTTCTTACCACAGGCAGCACTTTAGAAAACCTTAGGCATTGCTTCCCATTATCTACAAAAATTTCGGTAGCCACATTAGGTGTGGCATAAAAAAAGGAACTGCCGATAAAACAATTCCTTTTGATATATACTGTGTAAAAATAAAGAGTGCTCTTTATTTTTTCTTTTTCTTCTTCTTTTTAGGCTTCTTTTCTTTTTTCTTTTTCTTGCCTTCTTTTTCGTCTTTCAACTCTTCGTCCAATTTCTCGATATCTTCTTCAACTTCTTTGACGTTTTTAGCAAGTTCAGCGTTTTCTTTATCCTTCTTTTTCATCGCTGCTTCACGATCGGCTGGAGATTCTTGCTTGTCTTCAATATCGCCATCAAGTTCTTCTAGCAATTGATCATCAAACGAACCCGAACCATTTGAAACACCATAAACCGACATGTACAAATCATTGCGTTCTTTACCCCAAAATGGATCAGCAAAATACTTTGACTCTTCCATGTTTTCGTACAAATAGCTAGCTCCAAGGAAATACTTCTTTGCCAAGCTTACTTTTTCTGGTTTTCCAACAGTATCATTCAGTGCAATCATACCTTCCAACAGCAAATATCTTGGGTTTGATTGATTGCTACGGTAAGCATAGTTTTTATAATACTCTAAGTCTTTACCGTATTTAGCTTTATTCTGTTCTGGATTCATTCGAATGCGCTCAAACAATACAAACGCTCTAAGAATTTGACATTCGCTATTGTTTTCAGTTAAATATTCAGCACGGTCTAAGTAAATTGTAGCCGAATCAAGGTGCATTTTTTTGGCGTCGTCCATTACAGCTTCAGATGCTTTTAACTCGCTGTAAGCTTTCCAATAGTATGTTCTCCAATCGCGCGCATACATTTTGATGAACTCGTTGAATTTTCCACTCATGGAAATCAATAGTTCATCGCCTTTTAAACTATCGCTTGATGCTAATGCTCTTTGAAAAGCTTTATCGAATTTATAATTGCGCCCAACAGGGTCTCCTGCAAATGCAGAGAACGTAAAGAGAGCGACAGTGATAAGTAGTAGGAATTTTTTCACGCTATATGCTTTGTGCCGTAAAAATAGTAATTCGCGGCCGATTATATTTTTTTATTCAATTCTTTCATCTTCAGACGAGTATCCGTCTTAAGCTTTTGAAATTCTTCTTGTTCTGATTCTGCAATTGGTTTTGATGGGGGTTGTTTTATAGCCAAATGATCTACCTGCTTGCCATTCAACCAATAACGGAAACAAACATGGGGTCCAGTAGCCAATCCGGTAGAACCAACATACCCTATGGTTTGTCCTTTACTTACACGCGTACCAGCTCTTATGCCTTTGGCAAAACCTTTCATGTGCAAATACTGAGTTTCGGTGCTTTTGTTGTGTCGAATTTTCACATAATTTCCATTGCCTCTAGTATAACTTGCTTTGCTTACTATTCCATCACCAACTGCTCTAATAGGCGTACCTGAAGGAGCTGCATAGTCAGTACCTTTGTGTGCTTTTATTCTTCGCAACACTGGATGATAACGCCTTGGATTGTAACGCGAGCTAATTCTTCCATATTCTAATGGTGAGCGCAGAAAAGCCGTTTTCAAGCTTTTTCCTTCTTCATTAAAATAGCCCTTTCCCGATTTGCTTTCAAAATACAGCGCTGTAAATAGTTTGCCCTTATGCTCAAGTTCAGCATACATAACATCTTCTATTTGGGGTTTATTATTCCCAATTCTGCGCTGCTTATAGTACACTTTAAATTTGTCGCCCGCCGCTAAATGGTAAAAATCAATCTGATGTTCGAATATCTGTCCCATACTTACAGCCAATTCTGTTGGAAAATCGCTGTCGGCAAAAATATTCCAGAGAGACCCATTGATCACACCCGAAACACATTCTGTTTTCTCGGATACAGCCATACTACTGGAGCTTACTGTCAATAGATTGTATAAGGAAATAAGCTTTTCTCCCTTTTCAATATGAAAACCTGTTGCCACGCTATCTTCATAACTAATGTAATAGGTATCGCGTGCTCTAAGCTCTCTTAATGGATGGTAAAACGCTAAACTTTTTTGAGTGATGATATTCGGTATATCTCCAAAATGTCGTCTCAAAATACTGTTGAAAGTATCTCCAAATTTTATTGTGTGACGAGCTATAGAGTCGCCATCCACAAAAGCACCACCAATGTTTAGAGGCACTATTCTTTCAATAGGTTTTGTTTGAATGGTTACAGAATCAACACGTAAGGTTTCTTCAGATGCATTTCTGAATTTTTGTTGCACATACTCATGTCCGCCAAACCAGGCAAAACTTGAGTAAATCACTACAAAAACAAGGATGTATTTAAAGTATTTTTTATTCAATATGTTATATGCTTTCTACCCATGATTTACCCCATTCTGAAAGATCTTTTTCTGACCAAAGTGAAGGAAAGAAAGAAACTTTTTGGAATTTTGGAGGCAAGTACGATTGCCAATTTGTTCCACCAGTAGCTTCAACGTCTACTGGGTCTTTTTTCAAGTAACGCACCGCCGATTTGTAATGAGACAATGGCCAATTTATGTTGGCTTGTACATCGAACAGGCGCAAAGCCGCCTTCAATTCTTCACCAACGGAAATATTGTTGAGTTTGGTATTGAGGTTGCTATTTTCTAATCGGGTAGCTAAAGCGATAAGCTCTTCATCATAATGCTCTTCAAATTGTTTTAAAGTCAATGTTTTTTGTCCTGTCTTCAAATCGATAGCACCTTTTTTCCAATAAATATTCTCGTAACGTTCGATCATATTTTGCTCAGCAGTTACTTCACCTCCAAACCCATTGGCCAAGTTGGCTAGATCGGTAGCGTAAAAAGCAATTTTTCTAAACTGAGCCGATTGGAAACCACTCGCTGGTAATAAGGCCATTCTAAATTTCAAGAATTGCTCTTTTTCCATTCCGTCGACCATGATTTCGTAAGAACCAATTAAGGCTTTGAAATAATTATTCAGTCGCTTTACTTTATTCAACAAAAAGGTTTCTGTTACCGATTCTTCAGCAACAATTTGTTCCATTTCATGCAAGCATAATTTAAAATACAACTCACTGATTTGGTGATACATTATAAATATCTTCTCGTCCGGATAATTGGTGCGAGGTGTTTGCAACGACAATAAAGTTTCTAGGTGAATGTACTCCCAGTAACTCAAAAATTCTGACTCCATTAAACCGTCTAGATAGGCATCTACATCCTGACCTCGGTTATCAAATTTTACTTTTAGCGCCTCAAGTTTTTCGAGCGTGCTCGCTTTTAATGTCATGGTATGGTGGTGTTTACCTATGGCATTTTAGCCAAAGGATGCATTAAATTTTTATACGATTCTAATTCCATTTTTACCGATCCTACCAAAATCTTGGCTTCTGCTAAAACAGGCACTCGGTTTTTATCGTCGCTAATATAGACAACTAGTGCCTCATCGTTTTCGAAAACATTGCCTTCAATTACAACTGGACTAAAGGCCATTACACGGTATTTTCCGTTTCGGATGTTCACAAAACGTTTGCCTAAATATTTGATTCGAAGGGTATCTTCTTTCTCGTCCACAAAACTCTGAAAACGATAAACATCGCCTATTTTGGCTGTATCGAAATTTAAGGTTCTAGCGTAATAAAACGCCGAAATCATATCTTGAGAATATTTTGATATTTCAAAAACGTCGTCTTTTTGAGTTTTCAATTTATCTTCTTCGTGATCGAAGTAATAATCTTGACTGATTTTGTAACCACCTTCATCTACTCTACGCTTAAAATGGTATGGAAACACCCCTTTGGCGTCAATAGTACTAGCATACTCATCGTACACTTTAAAAAACCAGCTAAAGGTTCCTGTAGTTTTTCCTATTCCTTCAACATACAATTGTGGGCGATTGGTGTGTTTGTTCGGCTTGGTTTTTTTCACCCTTAAAGTAGCCACACCAGCATTAAAAATACCGTAGTGCAATACGTATTTAAGTTCTTCGCCCGCTTCAAAACTTTGGTTATGGACAGTACGCAATTGAGCTTGTAACCCAAAAACTATTGTAGTAAATAATATGCTGAATAATAATCTCATTCTTGTATGCATTCAATCATTGTGCCATTACATTACAATGTTTACAATCTTCTTTGGTACAACTATAACTTTTTTGGGTGTATTCCCACCTAAATATTCTTTTGTTTTCTCAAAGTTTAAGACTTCTTTTTCAACTGCTGCTTTATCTAAACTTAGATCAAGTTCCAATTTAAAACGCATTTTACCATTGAAAGAAACAGGGTATTCGTATGTAGATTCTACTACATGCGATTCGTTAAATATCGGATAACTTTGTTCTACAACATATCCCTCATTTCCGGCTAAACTCCAAAGCTCTTCACAAATATGTGGTGCAAATGGGCTCAACAATACCATAAGTGGCTCAAGAATCTCACGCTTATTGCACTTTAAAGCACCCAATTCGTTTACCGCAATCATAAACGCTGGAACAGAAGTATTGAATGAAAAATTCTCTATATCGTCGCTTACTTTTTTGATGGTTTTGTGCAGAGTTTTCAATTCTTCTTTTGTTGCTTGCGCATCGCTCAGCTCAAAGTTTTCATTAAGATGAAACAATCTCCAGAATTTCTTCAAGAAAGAATACACTCCGTTGATACCACCAACATCCCAAGGTTTAGCTTGTTCCAGCGGCCCTAAGAACATTTCATACATTCTCAACGTATCGGCTCCATAACTTACAACCAAGTCATCGGGTGTTTGTACGTTGAATTTCGACTTCGACATTTTCTCTTCTTCTACACCACAAGTGTAGCGACCGTTGTCTAAAATAAATTCGGCATTCGAATATTCCGGCAACCAATTTTTAAAGGCTTCCGTATCGAGTACATAAACCGTTTGTGTTTTCTCACCAATTTGCTCAACCGTTGGTTTCACCATAGAAATATCTACGTGAAGTGCCTGAACTTTTTGGTCTTTAACCAAGTCTTTCGAAACAAAAGTGTTGGTACCTACAAGGCGATAAACAAAGTTGGATTTACCTAAAATCATACCTTGATTCACCAATTTTTTGAATGGCTCTTGATATGGCAAATGCCCTAAATCGAACAGTATTTTTGTCCAAAACCTAGAGTACAATAAGTGTCCTGTAGCATGCTCAGCTCCACCAATGTATACATCTACATTGTTCCAGTATTCTAATTTTTCTTTCGAAGCAAATTCTTCGGTATTTTTTGGATCGCAATAACGTGCAAAGTACCATGAACTACCTGCCCAACCAGGCATCGTATTCAGTTCCATAGGCCAAGTGCAAGTACCGTTTTGATCGGTATTTGGCTTGATTATATTTTTATTGGTGCACCAACTCCAATTCGTGGCATTACCAAGTGGAGGTTTACCGTCTTCGGTTGGCAAATACTTTTCTACCTCTGGTAAAGTCAAAGGGTAATGTTCAGTCTCTATTATTTGAGCAACACCATCTTTGTAATAAACAGGAAAAGGTTCTCCCCAATAACGCTGACGACTGAAAACAGCATCGCGTAATCGGTAATTGATTTTTGCTTCGCCAAAACCGGCTTCTTGCATTTTGTGGATGCACAGTTTTTTTGCTTTGTTGGCTTTCATACCATCCAGAAAATCGCTGTTGGCAATCACCACTTCTTTGTCGCTAAATGCCGATTCACTAATATCTACACCTTCAAAAATATTGGGGATATCGATATTAAAGTGTTTCGCAAATTTATAATCGCGTTCGTCGCCACAAGGTACAGCCATTACTGCACCTGTCCCATAACCAGATAAAACATAATCGGCTATCCAAATAGGAATGCGTTTTTTACTGAATGGATGTAGGGCGTATGCACCTGTAAAAACCCCCGTAGGAAGTCCTTTATCCATTTGTCTTTCGCGCTCACTTTTCTTACGACTCTCGTCGATATAATGATTTATATCTGCTTGTTGGGCTTCGGTAGTAATGTCTTTTACCAATTTATGCTCTGGTGCAAGCACCATGAAAGAAACACCGAAAATAGTATCTGGTCGGGTAGTAAAAACATCGATTTTTTTCTCGTTGTTTTCTACAGCAAAAGCTACTTCAGCTCCAACCGATTTACCGATCCAGTTTTCTTGAATGTCTTTCAAAGCCGACGACCAATCTAATCCGTCTAAACCTTGCAACAATCTTTCTGAATAGGCGGTAATGGCCATGTTCCACTGCAACATTTTTTTCTGAACGACAACAAATCCGCCACGTGCTGACAAGCCATCTTTCACTTCGTCGTTGGACAAAACAGTTCCCATTTCGGGGCACCAATTCACCATTGTTTCAGCCAAGTAAGTAAGGCGGTATTGATCGATTACAAACGCTTTTTCTTCATCTGATTTAGAACTCCAATCAGCAGCAGAAAAGATGTTTTTTTGCTCGCGGTTCGGACCTATTTTTTCGTTGCCATTGGCAGCAAATTCTTCTTTTAATTTGTCAATGGTTTCGGCTTTATCACTGATTGGGTTGAACCAAGCGTTGTAGATTTCTTTGAATATCCACTGCGTCCATTTGTAATAATCAGGACTGCTCGTTCTTACTTCTCTATCCCAATCGTACGAGAAACCTAATATATCGAGTTGCTCACGGTAACGCGCAACATTTTTTTCGGTGGTTTTAGCTGGGTGTTGCCCCGTCTGAATAGCATATTGTTCTGCCGGCAAACCAAATGAATCGTACCCCATTGGATGCAATACATTGAAACCTTTATGACGTTTATAACGCGCATAAATATCAGAAGCTATATATCCGAGTGGGTGACCAACATGCAATCCCGCACCAGATGGATACGGAAACATATCGAGGACATAACATTTTTCTTTGTTAGTGTCTTCAGTTACTTTGTAAACCTTGTTTTTATCCCAAGTTTTACGCCAGTTTTTTTCTATGCTAATGTGATCGTATGCACTCATCTTTCCGCGTTTGTGGGCGCGAATTTACGCATAGCAAATTTTACAGCGCTAAAGGCTTTGTTTTTCTAGAACAATTCTAAACGTAGTTCCCTTTCCTAACTCCGAATTTTTTACAAAAATGCGTCCGTTATGGTACTTTTCTACGATTCGCTTGCAAAGGCTTAATCCCAGTCCCCAACCGCGTTTTTTGGTGGTAAACCCTGGCTGAAACACACCCTTGAATTCTTTTCGGGGAATTCCCGAACCGCTATCTTGAACATCAACAAACAATTCGTTGTTTTTCTCGGAACTGGTAATTTTTATCGTCCCCTCACCTTTCATAGCGTCTACAGCGTTTTTAATGAGGTTTTCGAATACCCATTCCAACAAAGGAGCATTGACCATTATTAATCCATTTACTTCAAGATTGGTTTCTATAAAAGCCCGTTTAGGAATGCGTTTCTCAAGATAGTTCACCACATTTTCTATCACGTCATTAACATGAAGGAGTTCCAATTCTGGTGCAGATCCAATTTTCGAAAAGCGTTGAGTAATGGTATCCAAACGCGCTACATCTTTTTTGAGTTCCACCACCATGCTTTTATCGAAAGCACCAGATTCGATGACACTACTCCACGCCAATAAAGACGATAAAGGGGTTCCTAATTGGTGAGCTGTTTCTTTGGCCATACCTACCCAAACTTGATTTTGCTCTGCTTTTCTGAATGAGCTGAACATGAGATAGGCGATCATCAAAAATATAGCTACTGTAACTAACTGTATGTATGGAAAATACTGTAGTTGCGTAAGCAAAAAACTGTCTTTAAATAATATATAATGTTGCTTGCCCGATAATGAAACAGCAATGGGCTCGTTTGCAGCTACTAGGTCGGCTACTGTTGCTTCTAATGCTTCTGGGGTAGATAAACTTGCACTATCTAAGTTACCAAAGGCAATAGCATCTGTAAAAGTGCTATCGGTAAACAATACCGGCACCGATGCAGAATTGATAACGGTTTCGGAGATAAATGAATTGATTAGGTTGGACAAAACCGACTCCAACTCACGAACTATCTTAGAGTCGCGATAATAGAGGTATTGTTTTTTTCCATCCAAGTATTCAAAAGCCAAAGGACTGTGGCTTTTCTTCATTTCTGCCAATTCTTTTTGCAAATCTTCATCAGAAGGATTTTCTGAATCCAAATTATGCGAAGCCACTATTTCATTATCAGCACTTAAAACCACAATTGGAATGGTGGTGTTATCTGAAATAATGCTGCTTACAAACCCTAAATCTGTATCTGTATTAGCGTTTACAAGGGCATTAGTAGCGCCTAACCAGTGTTGCACTTTTTTTTCCTCTTCGGCGCGCAGCAACGTAAACAGTGCGCTGGTATAGTCTACTAGTTCGGCTTTGTTTTGAATAGCCAAACTCCACAACTGAACTTTTTTACGTTCTTCTTTTCTTATTTTTTCAACTATAATGTTGCTGTACCAAAGAGAAGCGCCAACCAACAATGTGGCTAAAACAAACAATGCTGTTTTTACAAAAGATTTTTGGCGATATAAATTCATAGGTCAATAACGGACTATTGCAAAAACATTGTTTGCCAACTTGAAAATAGAAAGAAACTAAGAATCATTCTATTCCAAATTCAACTTTAGAAGTGTCTTGTAATGATCCACCTTTTTCGAGTATTTTCTTGAACCAACCCGACTTTTTCTTTTCTTCCTTTTCGGGTGTTTCGTTTAATTTTTTTGGAGAAGTTTCTCTTTCCTCTTCAACTACAAAGATGGTTCCTCCTTGTGGTATGTTGTCAATCTCTTTGTCTTGTTTAAACGCTGGACGAGTCGACCTCGGTTTCTTATCTCGTTTAAGCATCCCAACATCTGGATTATCAGCGTCACCACGCAAATAAAATTTCAACTTACTTCCCTTTGTTTCTGGCACATAATAGTTGTCTTCGTTGGCGCTTTTAGCAAAGAAGTCTTTAATATACAACTGAAATTCAAAGTCCACTTGCTCGTCTCTACTATTGTATTCTCCTGCGCTATTTAAATTTATTTCCGGACTTCTGAAAATAGCATCGCTGATGATTACAATTTCGTCTTCGAGTACAAAATTAGCTTTGGCTTCCTGTAAATTTATAAAACTCAACTTTTCAAATAACTCATCTTCGTTGAGTATGAATTTCGCAAACTTGTTTTGCTTTACAGCCGTTTTGATGTCGCTCAAAAATGGTAAGTCTTTTAGTTCGGCATTGTACATGTGTACATTCAGCTTACTATAGCCCCATTTTTTATTCCAAAAAGCTACAGACTGAAAATCAAAATTGATATCCACACTGCCTCGGCAATTGGTGTAACTCACATAATCTTGATTGAAATTATCGAAGGTTTTAAGAACATTCTCTGCCGACATTTCGTTTACAAAACCAGTAAGAGTTAGTGTTTCATCTTTTAGATTATAATCGCCTTTTGCATAAGCTTTGCCATCAAATGCTTGTGCGCCAAACGATTTAATTTCAACCATCCCCGGTCGAATCAATAAACTAGTGTACGCATCAATAGCTTTTATTTTATTGTACGCTAAAGTCTTAGCATCCACAACCAATTCGATGTTGTAATCGAAATTTGAAATGGTATCTACAGCAGATTCAATTGTGGCAATAATTGCTTGTTTGTTTTCAATAGGATTGAGCAATAAATTATCGGCACTTACCTCTAATTGAAGATACAATTTTGGAGTTTTTTCTACCAAAGGCTTGACACTTGGAAGTACTGCATCAACGGCAACTAGAATTCCATTCACTGTACTGTTGGTGCTTTCAAATACCAAACCGTTTTGTTTTACATCTGCCCGACCAATTATTTCAATTTCCTGATTTTGCAATGCCATTGAATACTGCAAATCGGTGATGGTTCCACTTAAAAAATCGATGCTTTTCAATTCGAAATTGTTTTGCAGTTCCGACAATTTCGGCAAAGAAATATTGACATCCACAGTTGATGCTTTCAATGAAATAAGGTCAGACTCTAAGGGCAGTATGGCATTTTTTGCAATCAGTCGCAAAATCTGTTTTCCATCAGAAGTTGTTTGATTGTTGCTTTGTAAAGTAATATCGAAACCGTTAAATTTTCCAGACAAGTCAAATTTGGCAACATCCAAAGCTTTCGCATTGGGTAAAGAAATATTGCCCGTTACATTGGCTAATTTTTTCTCTGACCAAGCAAGATTTTTCACCTTGAATTCAAGGTTTTTAGGATCTTTTAATGAATCAAAATCGGTTACAAATTGAAACTCAATTTGCCCAGTTAAATTAGGCAAATCATTCAATGTCAAACTTTTACCTAACGACCTCAATTGGTAACAAGTACCCGAAACAGCATACGTTTCAAGTGCATTATTATTCGCTTTAATAGCAAGCAAAGCATTCGACAATTTGGCTTGATTAAATTGGTAACTCTTTGGATTAAACCCTTCAACCGAAACGCTGGATTGAGGTAAAGTGTAGCGCTTTTTTTGATAATAAACATTGGCAAAACCTAACTCAGTTTCGGCGCTAATGAGATCGTCTTGAAAGGTTAATTTTCCAGAAGATTTGCTTTCAGCATATACAGCATCTACCTTCAAGTAGAGTGAATCTACTCGCCAATCGAAGGATTTTAAATTGATATTAACATCTGTACTCGTGTTCGTACTGTCTTGTTTCCAAAGAATATAGTTCCATTGTGAAGGGTGTTTTACCAAACGAACAAAATCGGCTCGCAAACCGATGTGGTTGAGATTGTAATTCCCAAACAGAAGGTCTAGGCTATTGAAGTCGAGATACAAAGTAGCGTCCTTACACAAAAAACGCTCTTGTTGCACGGGATCGTTGATGGTTACATGCTCTAGAATCAGAGTTGTTTTCGGGAAGCGCTTCAGCATGCTAAGCGAAACCTTTCCAACTTGAACTTTGCTTACAATAACAGAGTTTATACCACGTACAGCACGTTCTTTAATTTCGTCGGCATTGAAATACACGTATGTAGAAATACCCGCCGAAAAAACAATGAGTCCTAGGAATAGATAAAATAATATGGATTTTATGTGTTTCAATTACAGGGCAATGGTAAGTTGCAACGAAAGTAAAACACTTATTAGTACCCAAAAGTGGGCGAAAGAAAAGTTTTCAGCAAAGCACTTTTAGCTTTGCTTACTGATTTCTACAAGTTTTTAAGGTTTTGCACTTCCTGAGGAGTCAACTCTCTAAATTTTCCTCTTGGTAAATCGCGTTTGGTTAGCCCGCCATACATCACTCGGTCTATCTTAATGATATCCAAATCGAAGTATTCGAAGATACGATTGATGATGGTGCTTTTACCCGATTTGATTTCAATTCCAACCTCTTTACCAGAGCTATCGTTTTGAACAAAAGCAGCCGATTCTGGCTTGTAATAACTATGATCAAGCTTTATGCCTTCGTTTCTAAGCATCTGCATTTGAGCTTCAGACATAGCCTTTCGCAAAGTAACATGATAGAGTTTTTTCACGTTAACTTTCGGATGTATCAACTTCTTTTCTAAATCGGCATCGTTGGTAAACAACAACAATCCTGTATTATGCCTATCTAACTGACCTACTGGATAAATTACTTCTTTACAAGCTGTAGATACAAGCCCCATTACAGAACGTTTGTGGTCCAACTCATAAGGATTAGAAATAAAATCTTTTGGCTTGTTCAGTAAGAAATAGCGTTTGCTTACCAAGCTTAAGCTTTGCCCACCGTATTTTACGCTGTCTTTATCTGGATTTACTTTTATACCCAAAGCAGTAACCGCTACTCCGTTTACTTCAACAGCTCCAGATAAAATAATGGTATCGGCTTCACGACGTGAACATACTCCAGCATTGGCTAAGAATTTATTCAATCGTACAGTGTCGTCGAACTTCGGAAGGTTTACCTTTTTATTCCCAGTATGACCTCTGGTTTTTTTAAAAGGTGAATGCGCATTGGTACTTCTAGGCTTAACTTTACTGCTAGCACCTTTTCTATTTACTCTCTTCTTACTTTCCATTTCCCGTATGTCCTTTTGGCCTAGCACACGCTAAACGCATCGGCAAAGGTAGTTAGAAGTGCCGAAGCAAACAATTTATTTCAATAATAGAATATCGCATACATCTTCAGTATCAAGCAAATGATGGCTTACTATACCCAACTTTTTAGCAGATTCGATGTGTTGTGGGCTATCGTCTATGTACAATACCTCAGTAGCATTGAGTTTATTTTCGTTAAGAACTTGCTCAAATATATTGGCATCGGGTTTGCGCTTACCCATTTCAAAACTGTAGTAGACATTGGTAAACCAGGTTGACATGTTATCTACTTTAAAGTTTTTTTGAAGATATGCATGGTAGTCTACAATGTGAGTATAATTGGTATTGCTCAGCAAAAACGTCGGCAAGATAGCTTGGCATTTTTTCACTAAATCTACTCGTTGTTGAGGCAAATCTTTCAGCATAATGTTCCAAGCCGCAATCAAATCTGATTCGTTTACATTGGTATGCAATTGTTGCTTCAATGATCCGAAAAATTCTTTTTCGCTGATGTTTCCTTTTTCAAAATCATCTGTAAGGGTAGATTGTTTTGCTTTCGAAAAAATTTCATCAAAATTCTTAATCCCCAAAGCTTTAAAAGCGTCAATGGTATCTTGATAGTTGATATTGAGTAGCACAGCACCCAAATCAAAAATGATGGCTTTATAATCGGATACTATATACTTTGACATGCGACATGATTTTTGAAAAGGCAAAATTACAACGCCTAATCAAAACATCGGCCGAAAAGCTTCATCGATATACTCGATTTTAAAACGATTGTTTTCTTTATAAATACTCACAATATCAAACTGACAATCAGGATCGGTTTCTAGTGACAATAAAAAAGCTTCAGCAGCTTTGGCTATCGAACGTTGTTGGGCTTTACTAACAAAAGATGCTGGCGAACCGAAATTATCACTCCCCCTAAGTTTTACTTCAACAAAATGTAGGCAATCATTTTTACTGGCTATAATATCTATTTCATGTTGTCGAAAACGATAATTGCGGGCTAAAATCACGAATCCGTTGTTTACCAGATATTCACACGCCATATTTTCACCAAGCTGACCAGTATCTTTACTCATATGAAGCTTTTACAGGTATTCAAGTTACCTCATTTATAGAAAACCGACGGCTATACCTTAAGGTTTAAAGCTTTTTATTATTTAGGCAAAAAGCAATTCATTAAGCCTAATAAATAGGTGGTTTTAAAGTTTCCCAAACTTGCATTACCTTTGCACACTTAATTAAAAAAGCTAAAACCGTAATTTTAGTATGAAACTATCGAATTTTAAATTCAAACTTCCAGAAGAACTTATTGCTCAACACCCTACTACACATCGTGATGAATCGCGTTTAATGGTAGTCCATAGAGACACTGGTGAGATAGAACACCGAACGTTCAAAGACCTTATCGAATACTTCGACGAAGAGGATTGTTTCATTTTGAATAACACCAAAGTTTTCCCTGCTCGTATGTACGGACGTAAGGAAAAAACTGAAGCAAAGATTGAAGTGTTTTTATTGCGTGAATTGAACGCTGAAAGCATGCTTTGGGATGTTTTGGTAGATCCAGCAAGAAAAATTAGAATTGGTAACAAACTTTACTTCGGCGATGATGATTCATTGGTAGCTGAGGTAATTGACAACACCACTTCTAGAGGTCGTACACTTCGTTTCTTATTCGACGGTACTCACGAAGAATTCAAAGCCAAAATTTTATCACTAGGTAACACACCTATCCCACAGTATTTGGGTAGAGATGCAGTACCTGAAGATGAAGAGCGTTATCAAACCATTTTCGCAAAAGAAGAAGGTGCAGTAGCAGCTCCAACAGCTGGTTTACACTTTAGCAAACACTTATTAAAGCGTCTTGAAATCAAAGGCGTAAACTTCGCAGAAGTTACACTGCATATTGGTTTAGGTACTTTCCGAAAAGTAGAAGTAGAAGACCTTACCAAGCATAAAATGGATTCTGAGCAAGTTTATATTTCTCAAGAATCAGCTGATTTGGTTAATGAAACTAAGAAGAAGAAAAAACGTGTAGTAGCTGTTGGTACAACCGTTATGCGTTCAATAGAATCGTCTGTATCATCAGGTGGCGATCTTAATCCATTCGATGGTTGGACCAATAAGTTCATTTTTCCTTCGTACGAGTTCAGCATTGCTAACACATTGATTACCAACTTCCACACATCAGAGTCTACTCTATTGATGTTGGTATCTGCTTTTGCTGGTCACGATTTGACCATGAAAGCTTACAAAGAAGCAATAAAGGAAAAATACCGTTTCTACTCTTACGGAGACGCAATGTTAATCCTTTAAAATCAATAAATTACAGTAATTTTGAAGCCGACCTTTTTGGGTCGGCTTTTTTGTATGATAGAAATTTCAGCTATTATAGTTGCCGGAGGTTCTGGTAAGAGAATGGGAACGTCTACTCCCAAACAGTTTTTACCATTAGGAGACTGGTGTATTCTTATGCACAGCATACAAGCTTTTGCTCAACACTCGGCCGTTAAAGACATTGTATGTGTTTTACCACATTCGGAAATAGATGCGTGGCAATTGTTATGCACCAAACACAACTTCAGCACACACCATACCGTAGTAGCTGGCGGAAAAGAGCGGTTTCATAGTGTTTTAAATGGCTTGAACGCAGCTCAATCATCTCACGTTGCAATACACGATGGCGTACGACCATTTGTAAGTCAAAGCACCTTAAACAATTGTTTTAAAACTTTAAAAGTTTACCCTGCCGTTGTTCCAGTTATCAATAGTAAGGAATCGGTACGATTGATTGAGGAAAAAACCAATAAAGCACTTAAGCGTGAAGACGTTCGTTTAGCACAAACTCCTCAGTGTTTTGAGAAAAAAAGTTTATTAAAAGCTTTTGATGTTGGCTACCATACATTTTTCACTGACGACGCCAGTGTGTTTGAACATCATGGAGGAGAAATCACCTTGGTTGAAGGAAACGAAGAGAACATAAAGATTACAACGCCAATGGATTTAGCCATTGCGCAAAACATATTATTGCCCAAATTATGAGTGCTGACAAAACCAACATACGATCATTATCGGAAATCGAATTGGTAGATTTTCTACAAGAAAAAGGCGTAAAACCGTTTAGAGCGAAGCAAATTTTTGAATGGATTTGGAAAAAATCTAGCACCAACTGGGATGAAATGACCAACATCTCTTTGGAATTGAGACAAACTTTGAAGGACAACTTTGAGTTTCATACCCTTGCCCCAGACGATGTACAACACTCCAATGATGGCACCATAAAAACCGCTTTCAAATTGCACGACAACTATGTTGTGGAAGGCGTATTGATACCGGCAAAAGATAGAATGACGGCCTGTATTTCTTCGCAAGTTGGGTGCAGTTTATCATGCAAATTTTGCGCTACAGGCAAACTCAAACGAATGCGTAATTTAAATCCAGATGAAATATACGATCAGGTAGTTACCATCAAACGACAAGCTGAAAATAAGTATCAAAAAAACCTTTCCAACATTGTTTTCATGGGGATGGGCGAACCCTTACTTAATTACAAAAATACGCTTGCTGGAATAGATAAAATTTGTGGAGACACTGGTCTTGGTATGTCTCCAAAACGTATAACAGTATCTACTGCGGGTATTGCCAAACAAATAAAGCAATTGGCCGACGACGAAGTAAAATTCAATCTTGCTTTGAGTTTGCACGCCGCTAATGATGAGAAACGCAGTAAGATAATGCCCATTAATGACAGCAACACATTAGATGCTTTGCATGAATCTTTGCGTTATTTTACCGATAAAACAGGAACTCGTGTAACATTTGAATACATCATATTCAAAGATTTTAACGACGAAATAGTTGATGCACAAGAGTTGGCTGCATTTTGCAAAACACTACCATGCAAAATCAACATCATAGAATACAATCCTATCGATGGAGAAGAATTCAGACAAGCTGACCGAGAAAAAGTTGATGCATTCGCAGATTATCTTGAATCCAAGAATTTAGTCGTAAACATTCGACGAAGCAGAGGAAAAGATATTGACGCAGCATGTGGTCAACTAGCAAATAAGAATAAATTAGCATACGATTAATAGCCCAAAAAAAGACGGCCCTTGAGTTTGGTACACGACATTAGAAAACTACTACAAAACGAGCTCGACACTTTCGAATCCATTTTTCGCGAATCGTTAAAAAGTAAAGTTGCCTTACTCGATAAAATAACCCACTACATTGTCAAACGAAAAGGGAAGCAAATGCGTCCCATGTTTGTTTTGCTTTCGGCAAAAATGTTTGGTGACTTACAACCATCTGCCTATCGTGCTGCAACACTTGTAGAGCTTTTGCATACCGCTACATTGGTACACGACGACGTTGTTGACGACGCAATGGAACGTAGAGGTTTTTTGTCTATAAACGCCATTTGGAAAAACAAAATAGCAGTGCTCGTTGGCGACTATTTATTGTCACGATCGCTCATCATGTCGGTTGAAAACAAAGAATTTGCTTTGTTGGGCTGTGTTTCTCGCTCGGTAAGAGAAATGAGTGAAGGTGAGCTTCTTCAAATGGAGAAGAGCCGTAAGCTTAACCAAGACGAAGACGTTTACTACGATATTATTCAGAAAAAAACAGCCAGTTTAATTTCCGCATGTTGCGAAGCTGGAGCTATAGCAGCTGCTGTAAGTGAAAAAGTTCAGAACGACATGCGTCTTTTCGGCGAATATGTAGGTATGGCTTTTCAGATAAAAGACGATTTGTTTGATTATCAACCAAAAAGCATGGCCGGTAAAGCCGCCTTTGCCGATTTGAAAGAACGCAAACTCACTCTTCCCATCATTCATGCGCTCAATCAAGTATCTTCTTCTGAAAAGAAAAGTGTTTTAAAGTTGGTCAACAAAAAGAAAAAAAGCAAAGCCCAACTCAATGAAATTGTTGATTTCGTAACCAATAATGGAGGCATGGTATATTGCGATCTCAAGATGAAAGAATTTGCTAACAAAGCATTAGCTATTCTTGAATCTATGCCCGACAACCAATTTCGAAAAGCCTTGCACGATTTGGTTTTGTACAGCATTGAACGAAGAAAATAATTGCTTTTTTCCATCATTTATTAATTTTACATCATGCGCATATCTGTTATCATTTTCAGCATATTATTAGGGCTTTCATATTCTTGTAAAACTGAGGACGTATCTACTTCCGATCAGGCTAAAGAAACGACAGAAAGTACAGCTCAATTCAAAGATGGTCCTTACCTAGAGTACCATGAAACTGGAGAAATAAAAATTGTTGGTGAATACAAAAACGGGCAACGCGAAGGATTGTGGTCTAGCTGGTATACTAATGGGGAATTGCAATCGGAATTGAACTACGAAAAAGGACTTGAAGATGGCGAATACAAAGTATTTCATACCAATGGCAACCTCAAAATAAGAGGTTTTTACAAAGCTGGAAAAGAGGTTAAAGAATGGATCTTTTTCAATGAAGAGGGTCAAGAAATCACTCGTAAAAATTACGACGCTTGATTACTCAAGAGACCATAGCACGCATACTTGATGCCGCCAGAATAGAAGAAGTCATTGGCGACTTTGTCTACCTAAAAAAAGCGGGGTCAAGTTTCAAAGGTCTCAGTCCATTCAAGCAAGAGAAAACACCCTCGTTTGTAGTTTCTCCGGCAAAGCAAATTTTCAAATGTTTTAGTACCGGTAAAGGGGGCAATGTGTTCAGCTTCTTGATGGAGCACGAGCAAATGAACTACCCAGAAGCTTTGCGTTATGTTGCCAATAAATACAACATCGAAATTGAGGAAGAAAAGCAAAGCGATGAGCAAATAGAAGCGCAATCAAGACGCGAAAGTTTGTCTGTCATCATGAAATTTGCCAATCAATTTTTCCAAGATCAGCTTCACAATACCGATACAGGAAAAAGCGTCGCTCTATCGTACCTAAAAAAAAGAGGGTTAACCGACGATATCATACAAGAGTTTGGATTAGGATGGTGCCCAGAATCGGGTGATGCCCTTATAAAAGCTGCAGAAGCCAAAGGGCATAATGCACAGTTTTTAGAAGACTTAGGCTTGGTGAAAAATTACGGTACACGTCGCCGCGATTTTTACTCAGGGCGTGTCATTTTCCCCATCAGCAGTGTCAGCGGAAACAGTTTGGCCTTTGCCGGGCGAACCTTGCACAAAGACACAAAAGCCCCAAAATACATCAACTCTCCTGAAACAGAGTTGTACCACAAAAGCAAGGTTTTGTATGCCATGCATCAGGCTAGATCGGCCGTTGCTAAAGAAAACCTATGCTATTTTACAGAAGGTTATACCGATGTAATAGCCATGCATCAAGCAGGTGTAAAAAACGTTGTGGCTACATCTGGTACGGCGCTGACTAAAGAGCAAGCTTACCTTGTAAAACGCTACACCAACAACGTATGTCTCATGTACGATGGCGATGCCGCGGGTGTAAAAGCAGCTTTGCGTGGTATTGATATTTTACTGGAAGAGGGCTTAACTGTTTATGTCCTCAACTTACCCAGCGATCACGATCCCGATTCTTTCGCAAAAGAAAAAGGACCAGAAGGCTTAAAAGCATATTTAGAAGAAAACAAAAAAGACTTTGTTGCCTACAAGGCACAATTGTTTTTAAAAGGGGTTACCGACCCAATAAAGCGAGCTGAAGGCATACGCGAAATAGTAAAAAGTGTGGCTTTGGTAGAAGATGCCATACTTCGTGAAATTTATGTAAAACAATGCGCTAGTGATTACAATCTAGACCAAGCAACACTTCTACAAGAAGTTGCTAAACTAAAGCGCAACAATTTCATAAAAGCCAAAGAACCTGCTGCTAGAAAACCTCAAGAGCAGGATTTTGCCGATCATGATCCTTTTCTTCCTACGGATGCCGTAATAGAAGTTTCTGCCAAAAGTGCCCAACATCCATTGGTGCCTTTAGAATCGGAATTATTGAGATTGCTATTGATGTATGGCAAAGAGGATTTTGTATTGAAAATAACCAACGAAGAAGATCGTTCCGTAGAAGAAACTGAGCACAATGTAAGCGAGTTTATTTTAGAGATTCTAGATGCTGAAGAGATCAAGTTTATAGAAAATCATCACAACGAATTACTCGATCTATTCAGGAAAAATCCGACTATTGGCCATAACGATGTAATGGCTGCAGTAAAACCGGAAGCTTTGCCGGAGATAAGCTCTTGGTTGTATGTACAACATGAAATATCTCACCGTTGGGAAAAAGATCACGAAATAAAAACCGCTCAGGAAGCCGATAAATTGAGCAAAATTATTCCCGAAACTATCTATGCTTACTTGTTACAAACCATTCGTTTGGAAATTGTAAAAAATGAAGATAAAATGAAAGTAGAAGATGATTTTGAAGAAATTAAAAAACTACTGAGTCTTCAAAAACGTTTTATCAATGCTAAAAAAGTATATTCTAATATTCTTCACCGCGTAATACTGCATTAAAATGAAAGAGCTTTCAGATTTTTTGTCGCTTACATTATTCAGTTTCAAAGACTACAAACTAACGGTATCGTCTGTACTTACATTGCTTTTGGTGATTCTCGTTACCATAGCGATAAAACGTTCATTTAAAATGTTGCTCCACAAAACATTGGTGCGCAAAAACGTAATAGACACTGGCCGAGAAAAAAGCATATCATCCTTATTCAATTACGTACTCTACGTCATTGCTTTTGTGGTAGGAATAGAAACCATAGGTGTAGACATTACAATTTTAATTGGAGCATCGGCCGCCTTAATGGTTGGTGTTGGTTTAGGACTTCAAGATACTTTTAAGGATATTTTCTCGGGTATTGTTTTGTTATTGGAGGGTGTTTTTAAAGTGGATGATGTTATCGAATTTAATGGCATTGTTTGTAAAGTATTGCGCATCGATTTAAGAACCTCACAAGTTGAAACAAGAGACGGTACAGTGATCATTGTTCCGAATGGTAAGTTGGTAAACGACAACATCATTAACTGGAGTTTGAACCAAGCTGATACTCGCTTTAAAATTGTAGTTGGCGTTGCTTATGGCTCTGATACAGCCAAAGTACAGCGAATTTTGTACGACATATTTGGCCGTCATAAAGACATTACAAGAAAAGATTTGCTCTCGGTTCGGTTTGCCGATTTTGCTGATTCTGCCCTCACCTTTGAAATTTATTTCTGGACACGTCGTCAGTGGGTAATAGAACAAATTAAGAGTGAATTACGTTTTGAAATTGACGAAGCTTTCCGTACGCATAAAATTTCCATTCCATTTCCACAAAGAGATGTACATGTCTTCTATCCTGGAAAAAACACAGAAGAAGGCACTAATGGAGATGGTATTGCTAAAAACGCTTAAGGATATTCCTTTTATATTTAAGCTTTGGCATCGTAGATCCTAAGCTGAATTTTTCCTTTCCCCATAAATTCATTCCATTCTATTGCATACAGCAATTTAATAGGCTCGCCTACTTCTGGGTATCCATCTATCTTTTCGGCCATGTTCCAAAGCGGAGCATCGTATTCTGCTTGAGTATTATGAATTGAAGACACCTTCAATTTGAGGTGCGTTTTTTCTTTGCCTATGATGCGTTTTTCTACCACCACAGCATCTTCACAAATAAATTTAGGTCGAAGATTATCGGGTCCTGTAGGTTCAAATTGCTCACATATACGGTATACTTTCTGACTGATATCCGCTATGTTCAACAACGAATCTGCCATGATACATTCTTCTGGTACAATATGATTGAGTTGTTCGGCACAGGATTCATCAAACCGTCTTTGCAATTCCGGTATTTTATCCCATTCTATTTTAAATCCTGCCGCGGCTGCATGCCCACCAAAACTGCCAAACAAATCTTCGCAAGCACTGAGTGCTTTATGCACATTTACGCCCTCTATGGTACGCGCAGAGCCCGATGCTAAGCCTTCGCCTTGTGCCGAAATAACCAAACAAGGTTTATAGTGTTTCTCTATCAAACGACTGGCTACAATTCCTATTACACCTTTGTTCCAATCTTTGCTATATACAACTTGAGAATATTGAAAAGGATTGTTGTTTGCTTGGTCTAAAGCACTTTCAAATACAGCATGCCCAAGATCTTGACGTTCGCTATTAATTTTATTCAAATCGTCACTCAAAGCATCTGTGTTTTCTACTCCGAGTAAAATATCTTTGGCAAATTTGGCATGGTATAATCTACCGGCTGCATTGATGCGAGGTGCTAACTGAAAGACCATATCTCGGCACGATAACTCCCTAGCTTTTCCGCTGCTTTTTATCAATGACGCTATGCCTACCGATGGCTTTTGATTGAGTTGAATTAAACCAAGGTAAACTATAGTGCGATTTTCACCACTCAGACTAACGATATCGGCTGCTGTAGCTAAGGCTACAATATCTAATTTAGATTGAACAAACTCATCCGAACCCTGAAGTTTTAGCTCCAAGGCTATCATCAACTTAAATCCGATTCCGCATCCGCACAGTTCTTTAAACGGATAGTTACAATCCGTCTGTTTAGGATTCAAAATAGCATGAGCTGGAGGCAATTGCTCTTTTGGTAAGTGATGATCGCAAACAATGACATCAATACCAGAGTCTTGAGCTTCTGTAATAAGCTCAACAGCATTTATTCCGCAATCCAAAGCAATTATTACTCCGCATTGTTTCGACTGCGCATAAGCCAATCCTTCTTTGCTTAAACCATACCCTTCGGTAAATCTATCGGGTTGGTACGCTTCGGTTTTAAAACCATATTCGGTTAAGCAACTTTCTACCAAGGCAACAGAACATGTACCATCGACATCGTAATCGCCGTACACCAAAACACGTTCGTTTTCGGCTTTTGCTCTTTCTAATCTAGTTACAGCTTTGCCCAAGTCTTTCATGAGACTTGGGTCGTGAAATTGATCGGCATTGGGGCGAAAAAATGCCTTTGCATTATCAAAATCGGAAACCCCTCGTTTGGCTAATAGTTCACCAATGATGCTGGGTGTACCCAAACTTTCGTTTAAGGAGTTTGCTATGTTTTTATCAAAATTTTTGTTGAGAACCCATCTTGCCATAGCGTATTTTAATTTTAAATATCGCTAATTTCAGTCCACATATTGTGTTCTTTAATTAGTTCTACAAGGGCGTCAACAGCTTGTTCTTCTGGCACATTTTTCTGAACCACTTCTTTTTCTCGGTACAATGATATTTTACCTGGACCTGTTCCTACATAACCAAAGTCGGCATCAGCCATTTCGCCTGGGCCATTAACAATACAGCCCATAATACCAATTTTAACCCCTTTTAAATGGTTGGTTACTTGTCTAATTTTTGCTGTGGTTTCTTGCAGGTCGAACAAAGTTCTACCACACGATGGGCAGGATATATATTCTGTTTTAGAGATTCTTGTTCTAGTAGCTTGTAATATGCCAAAAGCCAATTGATTTTGTTCCACATGGTTCAATTCGCTTGCTTTCAACCATATAAAATCACCAAATCCATCGAGCAATAAACTTCCGGCAAAGGCACTTAAATAAAGCGATTGCTCATCTTTCGTTTCGCCTCTAGCTTCTATGCTAAAGCCTAAAGGTTGCTGAAAATTAGCCTCTTTTAAGCCTAGTAAAAGATGCTTAACAGATGCAAAAGTATCGGCAGAAGCAACTTCTATTTGCACCAAACTGTGTGCATTGGTATGTTCTATAATTTCTTCGACTGTTGCTGATGGCGCAAATGAATAAATATGCGGTGCATCAATAGCAGCGTCTTCTCCAGAAAGCAACGGGATATCCATTCCAATTTGCAATAACGTTCCTGGAACGGCAAATGGCAAAGGCTGATTGCCACTGAAAACCATATCGCAAGCCATATCGCCAATATTCCATTTGTCTAGATGGGCGGCATAACGGTAGCCAATATTGAATAATGCCGCTTGAGTTTGGGTATTATCTGGTAAATCAACTATGATTCTGGGTACATTATCACCACCTATGTTTCCTATAGCAACACTTTTGTGACGAGCATAAGCGTAAGGATTGTGATTAGAAAAAGTCGAATTCTCTTTTCCCTTACTTTTCTTTTCTTGCTTGCAGACTTTAACCAAAGCTTCTGCTACTGGAATTTCAGCTTCTGGAGCCTCGGTTAAGGACACTCTTACAGTATCACCAATTCCTTCTAAAAGTAGAGCCCCAATTCCGACAGCCGATTTTATCCTTCCGTCTTCGCCTTCTCCAGCTTCGGTTACACCCAAATGAATTGGATAACTGTACCCTCTGTCTTTCATTTCAGACACCAATAATCGGTAAGCTTGAACCATCACCAAGGTATTGCTTGCCTTCATCGAAAGCACCAAGCTATGGTAATCGTTGTCGCGGCAAATTTCTATGAATTCTATAGCCGACATTACCATACCCATAGGGCTATCGCCGTAACGACTCATAATTCTGTCGGACAAAGATCCGTGGTTGGTTCCTATGCGCATGGCTCGTCCAAGCTCTTTGCATTTCAAAACCAAAGGGGTGAATTTTTCACGTATTCTATCCAATTCTTCTTGGTAAGAAGCATCGGTGTATTCTATTTCTTCAAATTTCTTTTTGTCAGCATAATTCCCTGGATTTACACGAATCTTCTCGACATACTCTGCTGCTTTCATAGCTGCATTAGGAGTAAAGTGAATATCTGCGACAATTGGTTCATGGTAGCCTAGTGCTTCCAAACCAGCTTTGATTGCTTTCAGATTTTCTGCTTCTTTGATACTTGGCGCTGTTATCCTAACCAATTCGCACCCTGCATCAATCATAGTAACCGACTGATTTATGGTTCCCTCTGTATCCATGGTATCGGTTGTGGTCATGGATTGCAATAAAACGGGTGTTTTCCCTCCTATGGTTTTAGACCCTATGTTCACTTCTGTTGTTTGGAAGCGTTTGTATTTGTTATAGCTGTCTAAATAGGGTTTCATGCTGAAATCTTTTTTCGTTTGGTTACAAAGTTAATCACCGGCTTGGCAAAAACTGATAAAAATATAAGACTAGCACCTACGTAAAATGTAAGCCCTAGTTCATGGTGTTCATTGAATATAATAAAAGCCAAAAAAATGGCATAAATAGGTTCAAGATTCACACTCAAAGCCACAGTAAATGGACTAAGATGTTGCATTACTCGAATGGAAGCCACAAAAGCAAATGCCGTACACAATACCCCCAAAATCAACAACCAAAAAGTATCGCTCTCATTTGGCAGGTCGGGCAATTTGCCTTTAAATATCAACAACATGGCTGTTACGCCAACGAATCCCCCCAACATTTCTACTAAAGAAACGGTACTAGGCGGAGCATAATGAAAGGCTTTAGCGTTGAGCACTGTAAACAAAGCTGCCAATAACGCTGATATAAGGGCTACTACAATTCCAAGTACGTTTCCTGCCTCTACTTGAAACATCAACGAAACACCCAAAATGACAAAAACGCCCAAAATTAAATCAACAGGATTGAGTTTCTTTTTCAGAAAAATGGGTTCGAGTATGGCCGTAAAAAACGAGGCGCTGCTCAAACAAGCCAATGCTAATGAAACATTGGTTAGTTTAATGGATTCGAAAAATGCAACCCAATGCAAAGCCACTATTAAACCTATGCCTAGCAAGTAAAAAAAATGCTTTTTACTAACTTTTAATCGTTTTGTAGCCCAACAAAAAAGCAACAACGCCAAGGCTGCAATAGCCATCCTATAAAAAACCAAGTCAAGCGATGAAACGCTAATGAGTTTTCCCAAAATGCCCGTAAACCCAAAAAGGAGGACAACAAAATGGAGAAGTGCTAAAGCGTTCGAACGGGTGTTTTGGAGCAAAGTATCAAATATATTTAGTGGCTACCCTTCAGTTTTTCGTAGGTAGAGCTCAAGCTTTTAACTACTTCAGCTTGTTCAGCTTTCAATTTTTTATTCTCCTCTAAGCTCTTTTTATTGTCTTCAATTTCTTTCTCTAGACCAGCAATTGTTTTTTCTAGTTTTTCAAGTTCTTTGCTGCCTTTTTCCAATTCCTCTTTAGCTTCTTCTACACGATTGGCTTTAGCGGTTGTATTGGTTTTATCAACGAAAGTTTTCATCATAGCTTTCGCCGATGCATATCCGTCTTCTTGACTCGTAATGTTTCTAATTCCGTCTAAGAATATTACACCGCATTTGTAAGTGCCTTCGCTTTTTTCTTTGCACTCACCAACCATTTTAACAGGGTTAACGCATACTGAAGGCATGTTTAAATTTTCTATTGTAAAACTTCCGTTTTTAGAGCCAGAAAACTTCCCATTGAATTCTTTGAAAAACGATTTGGTTGCTGCCGCTTGTTCTTTTTGATCGGTAGTCGTTAATGTGTAATTAAAACCATCGCCACCTACATTTTTAAGAGCTACTTTTCCAGCATCTACACTGCTTTGTGCACAAAGACCTAAGGTGATTATCGCGAAACTAAGGGTAAGGAATTTTTTCATAATTATTCTGATTTTGATATACCTGCTGATACAATGAATTTCATCAAATCGGCTGGTTTGGCATCAATGAAAGTTACATTATTTTTTGGGACAATAAATAAGTTGCCACTAAAGTTGTACGAGTGCGGAAAATAAACCGCTACATGATCAGAATCTATTCCATAAGAAGCCAAATCTTCTTCGGTAATAAAGCCCAAACGCTTCATATTTCCGTTTCCGGCCAAATCGACCATTACGGCTTTGCTGAAACTCTTTTTTTGCCCAACAAATGCCGAAAGTAAATCTTTAATGGCATCGTAAATTGTCTTGATCAAAGGCAATTTTTTCAAAAGACTATTGAACCAATTGATCAACGGACGTGCAATGAAACTTGTTCCCAAAAAACCAATAAAAGTTAGTAAAGCTATGGTAACCAAGAAACCAATTCCTGCTTGTTCGAAGCCCAACAAACCATCAATCGTGGTGAAGAAAAAATAGATTAAATACACCGTAAGTGCTAACGGAAGCGTAAGCAACATACCCCGCAAGAGGTAATAAAATGCTTTTGTAAAAATCGATTTTATCGTCATTTTATATCGCGTAGTTTTTTTGGCAACGAGGCAAACACAAGCTTGTAACTATGATCTATCAACTCAAAAATTTCTTTTCGAGACACTTTGCCTTTTACGTCCACCGAGTTCCAGTGTTTTTTGTTCATGTGGTATGCGGGTTTTATCCCTTCATTTTCGACTCTTAATTCTTCCGCTTTTATTGGGTCGCATTTAAGATTCAAAAATGACCAATTTTCAATATCGCCCAAGGCAAACATTTTGCCATGCACTTTGAATACCAAAGTAGATTCATTGAAAGGAAAACAAGCCTCGGTATGAGGCAATGCCAAACAATAACTATGGTATTCTTCTTGATTAATCATACTTCAATGGCAATACGTGCGAAGCCTTGTGCTTACGCAATACCACCATGGTTTGCAAATTGGCTATCTCGTCAATCTTACTCAACTCCTCGCGAATAAGTCGCTCAAAATCAAGTATATCTTTTGTGATGACACGCAAATGGAAATCATAATTTCCCGTCACTTGATACACTTCCATTACTTCTGGAATGTTGTAAGCTTGTTTCAAAAAGTTTTCTGCTGCATCGGGTAATTGACGCACCAAAGTAATTTGTACCAAAGCATTCAAGTTCAAACCCAAAGCAATTTCATCCAACTGAGCGTGGTAGCTATTGATCACGCCACTTTGCTCCAACTTTTTTACTCTTTCAAGTGTTGGCGCTGGTGATAAACCAATTTTTTTAGACAAATTTAAATTCGAAATTTTGCCTTCTTCTTGAAGTACTTTCAAGATTTTGAAATCGATTTCGTCTAGTTTGGGTGCTTTTATTGACATGGTAGTAGTTTTTAAAACAGGGTTTAAGCGAATAAATCGCTGCATATTTTGTCAGCCAAAAATATCCCATCATTTTGTAATATCAAAGAATTTAACTCGGATTTTAACACTTTACTCAAAATATAATTTTTATAGGCTCTACTTTCTAACATTTTGACGTACAAATCGGGGTAAGTTTTAAGTCTTTGGACATCCACACCCTTTTTCTGCCTCAAACCCAGCATCAATATTTCGTTGAACGCTTCGTTATCCGTCAAACTCTCTTTTTCTGTAGGAATTTTGCTTTTCTCAAGACTTTTGATGTACAATGGGTTGTTGGCAATGTTGGCATATCGGTCTTTGCCATCGAAACTATGCGCTGCAGGACCAATGCCTAGGTAAGGCGAAAAATTCCAATAAGCGCTGTTGTGTTTGGATTCGAAACCCGATTTAGCGGCATTCGATATTTCGTAATGATGGTAGCCATATTTTTCAAGAGAAGCAATTACAAATTCAAATTCTTTCCTGCTTTGTTCTTCGCTTGGCTCCTCAGTTTTACCACTGCTAATATCATGATGCAATTTGGTTTGCTCTTCAATGGTAAGATTGTACAAGGAAATATGAGGAGTGTCCTTTTCAAGGAAATAAGTCAAATCGTCTTGAAAGCTATGTTCACCCAAACTGGCTGGCAATCCATACATCAAATCGATGGTGTAGTTGTCAAAGTATTTTCCAATTAAAGCCACAGAATCTAAGGCTTGCTGCCTATTATGGCTCCTATTCATACTCGCAAGTACGGCTTCATTCAAACTCTGTACACCAAGACTTAATCTGGTAATTCCGGCATTTTTAAGTTCCAACAAATACGCTTCGTTGATGTTTTCAGGATTGCATTCTAACGTAATTTCTTGCAAATCACTGCAATCAAATTGGCTTTCCGCCGTTTTAATCAATCGTGAAATTTCAGCTCCAGAAAGCAAACTTGGTGTACCGCCACCAAAGTAAATGGTGCTTATTTTTTCTGAAAGAAAATCACGGCGCAGTGTCAGTTCTTTTGCAAGATTGTCCACCATTTGGTCTTTTAATACCAGCGATGTACTGAAATGGAAATTGCAATAACTGCATGCTTTTTTACAAAAGGGTATATGAATGTATATGCCTGCCACAAAAGAAAGTTTTAGATTGCGCTTAGAAACGATTTAAAAACCAAACGCATGCAAAAGTCGGGCGAAAAACTGGCAACTCAAAGCACACGCAGTTCATACCTATCTACGATCATAGGAATTACTTTGGTGCTCTTTATGTTGGGTGTGTTGGGTTTGGTGCTACTCAATGCTAGAAAGCTGTCGACCGAGTTGCGGGAAAACATCCAACTACAAGTACTGCTAGACGCTAGCGCTACTAGCAAAGATGTAAGTGCGGTAAAAACAGCCTTGCTCGAGAAAAACTATGTGCGCAGTACGGCATATGTATCGAAAGAAACAGCAGCCAAGGAACTTTCTGAAAGCATTGGAGAAAACTTCATCGACTTTTTAGATTTCAATCCTCTATCAGAATCGTTCAACATTTCTCTTATCGAAGACTCTACCTCTGCTTCTGCTATAGAAAACATTGAAAAGGATTTATTAACAGTCAATCATATCGAATCGATAAACTACAATGCCGATTTGATCCGTTTGGTAAACCAAAATGTGAAAAAAGTAACGGTGATATTGGCGGGTTTGAGTGCATTACTCCTATTGGTCAGCATTGCATTGATAAACAACACCATCCGATTGGCCATATTCTCAAAACGATTTTTGATTCGCACGATGAAACTTGTGGGAGCTACTCACGCCTTCATACGTAAGCCTTTCATCATCAAGAGTTTTTACCAAGGATTGGTTTCGGCTTTGTTGGCCTTTTGTTTGATTATGGGATTGTTGGTGTTTTTGAAAAATGAGATGCCCGGATTCTTCATGCAAAACGATGCGGATAGTTTTATCATCATTTTTATGGGTGTAGTCGGCATAGGAATGTTAATTTCGTACTTCGCTACTTATTTTGCGGTTAGGAAATACATACGCCTTACCACTGAAAAATTATATTGATATGGAAAAGAAAAGTGAATTTGCATTAGAGAAAATAAACTACATGATCATTGGTGTAGGCGTTGCTCTTATCATCATCGGTTTTGCCTTAATGAGTGGTGGACGTGTTGAAGACCCTAATATTTTCAACGAAGAAATTTTCTCATTCCGACGCATTACTTTGGCTCCAGTTATCGTTTTATTGGGCTTTATGGTAAACATTTACGGCATACTTAAGCGACCGAAAAACTAGACAATGTCTGAAACCCTTAAAGCCATAATTTTAGGCATAATTCAGGGGCTTACCGAGTTTTTGCCTGTTAGCAGCAGTGGACACCTAGAACTGGGGAAATCCATTCTCGGAATAGAATTTCAAGGCAACGAAAGTTTGGCCTTTACTGTTTGGTTGCATTTGGCTACGGCTTTAAGCACCATTGTTTTTTTCAGAAAAAGCATCTTCAAGATTTTCAAAGACAGTTTTTCTAGCAACAAATCTGAACAAAAAACTTCGCTCAAATACATTGGGTTCATTGCCCTTTCTATGCTGCCTGCAGGTATCGTGGGATTGTTGTTTGAAGACGAAATAGACGAGTTCTTTTACGGCAATATAGGCTTGGTTTCCTTGTGCCTTTTATTTACTGGTGCATTGCTTTTCTTCGCTCAAAAAGCCAAAGACAAAACAGGTGAACTGAACACTAAAAATGCTTTTTTAATTGGATTGGCACAAGCCATTGCCTTGCTCCCTGGCATTAGCCGATCGGGATCTACCATTGCTTCTGCTTTGATATTGGGTGTAAAGCGTGAAGAAGCTGCCAAGTTTTCATTTCTAATGGTTCTGCCACTTATTCTAGCCAAAGTGGGCAAAGATGTATTGGAAGCTATTTTGGCCAACGACTTTGCTGCACTGAGTTTAACAGGCGACACCATGTTAGCATTTGTATTTGCATTCGCAACAGGCCTATTGGCTTGTAAATGGATGATTTCTTTGGTTAAGAAACTCAAACTGTATGGCTTTGCTGCCTATTGTGCTTTGGTTGGAGTTATCGGCCTAATATTTAGTTTTATTTAATCATTTTACGCTCTACTTCGTGATAGTTACGAACTAAAAGAGCCCTTTTTCGTGCGCATGCAACACAAAGAATATACCCTTCCTGAAAACGGATTTGTTTTACTTGTCGATAAGCCTTACGGCTGGAGTTCGTTTCAAGTGGTTAACTTTTTTAAATGGCGTTTAAAGAAATTGTGCCGTCAGAAAAAAGTAAAAATTGGCCACGCTGGTACTTTAGACCCATTGGCAACAGGCTTGTTGATATTGTGTGTTGGCAAACAAACCAAAAACATTGTTTCTTTTCAAGAACAGGCAAAAGAGTACAAGGGGAGTCTTAATCTTGGGTATCATTCTCCTTCGTACGATTTGGAACAGCCTATTACAAAACAAGATTACGCGCTTCATTCAACTGAAGAAATTGCTGCTGCTTTCGAAAGCTTAGAAGGCGAATACGAACAATCGGCACCGATGTTTTCGGCAAAAAAATTCAAAGGCAGAAGGGCTTTCAAATTGGCAAGAGAAGGCAAAGAAGTAGAACTGAAGAAAAACAAAATTTCAGTTTCGGCTTTTGATATTACCGAAATGCGTGGCAGTGCTATCGATTTCGACATACACTGTAGCAAAGGCACTTATGTACGCTCAGCGGTACGCGATGTGGGACATGCTTTGAAAACAGAAGCAGTTATGACAGCATTGCGTCGTACAAAAATTGGAGAACACGATATAAAAGACGCTCTACAGCATCCCGATTGGGCAAAAAGTGTCATTCCACACCTAGTTGAGAAAGAAGAAGAATCTTCTTAAAATTAATTACTCAATTCTGCAATCAACTGTTCAATTTTCAATCCAATAGCACGGGCTTCGTCATCGTAAGCATCCGTGTTTTCTTGCATCGCTTTCAACAACAATCGAAAATGACTAATTCTTAAGTCGCAATACATTTCCAACTTCTTGTTTTGCTCAATCAAACCTTCGGGTAAGTTTTCCAAACGGCCAATGGAATTGATAATGGCCTTATTCTTTCGCCAAAGTTCAATATTCGTCTTGGTTTCGCCAATAATATAATCTAAGCTTTCTGTTTCGAGTTCTCCGAATACTATCAATGATTCGGTTTCGTTTTCAAAAAACTCCGCCATTCCACGTTCATAAGCTACCGTATCAAAATCAGATGGTGTATCTCGTGTTGAAAATAAATCGCCAGCCAAAAAAGCTAAAGCAGCTGTTACTACAATGCAGGCAGCTAAAATTCCAAAAACTTTCCACCCTGAATAAAATGCACCACCACTCATTTTATGCTCGTTCAATTCTTTGCCTTGAACCTTTTCTAGAATGAAATAAACCGCGGCTGTATAAATTGCTGGAAACATAACATTTGGTATTTTATCTACAATGTTTTCCGGCATAAAATAGAGGCTTACTAACACTACCAGCATGCTTAAAATACCCAACAATAAAGCGTAACTACCCTCTTTCTTCTTACCCAAAACATTGAAGTTCTTACGCATCAATATCCCTGTCACTATGGGGCCTCCCAAATAAGTTGCAATAAGAATGATTTTTTGAGAATAGAGTTTTTTGTTGCTTTCCATTGTCTTTTTTATTTAAGATAATTCAGTGTGGCATTATTATCTACCACCTTTACATTGGCTTTAGCGCCTACAATCCACGGCAGGTTATGGTTTTGATGCCCATAAGGTGCCGAGCTTACCACAGGTGTTGCTGGACTTAAATTGTGCAGTATTTCGGCAATAGACATTCCGAATGGGGTATCGTTGTCGTTCATGGATGTAAAACCACCCAAAACAACCGCTTTCACGTTTTTCCAAAATGGTTGATGCACCAAATTGATCAGCATTCTGTCGCAAGCATAATAATACTCATCCAAGTCTTCTATCATCAGAATGATGGGCTCATTAACCTCCATCAAAGGAGTGCCTGTAAGCGAATACAACAAGGACAAATTACCACCAAAAAGTTTGGCTGTAACATCGATATCACCCGTAGATTCTTCTGCTTTCCACTCCCAATTGGGTAATTTGTTATCCAGCAGAAAATCTGTTGCCATATCCAAACTTTCGGGTGTACTATCGGCAAAAGAAATGGGCATGGTGGCGTGCAATGCCTTTGTATTGGCTATGAAACTTTGGTTGAGCCAAACCGTCATATCGCTATAACCCAACAGGGTTTTGTTGTGATTTGCCAAAAGGGTTTTTCCCATTAATTGCCAAACACGCAACGAACCATAACCGCCACGAGCAAACCATATCACATCAACCGTTTCGTCTTGCAATGCAGCCGTTAAATCAGCAGCGCGTTGTGCATCGGTGCCAGCAAATTGATTCCATTCGCTGTGCAAATTTTGGCCTTTGCTTACCTCAAATCCTTTGGACAAAAAATAGCTTTCAGCTGCAGCAATTTCTTTGGGATTGATTTTTTTTGCTGTGCAAACAATGCGAAGGTGTTTCATGGAAAAAATTTATTTGTAGAACCCCATTTCGTCGATATAATCGAGTGCTTTTTGGGGTACAATATAACGAGGCAATATGCCTTTTTGAATGCTTTTACGAATGTAACTAGCTGAAATTTCGAAGACTGGCGCCTCCATTTTATGCAAATGAATGATGTTTTCTATGCTTGGACTTACAGCCATAACATCCGAGCCGAGGCGTGGATAAACAAAGACATCTCTGCCTTTGATCCAATACTCAACATTTTTCCATTTGTGAAGTCCCTTCAAATTATCTTCACCCATTATGAGAGAGAATTTTTTGGTAGGATATTGCTCTTCCAAATAGGCCAAAGTTGCACCTGTATACGAAGGTTTGGGCATCTTAAACTCAACATCGCTGGCCGAAAAACCAGGGTTGTCGTCTATGGCCAAATTGAGCAAATGCAATCGCTGATATTCATCCAACAAATTGCTTTGTTTTTTGAATGGATTTTGAGGACTAAGGACAAATACTATTTCGTCGAGATGGCTGTGCTGCAAAATATGGTTTGCAATGGCCAAATGACCGATATGAACCGGATTAAACGAACCAAAGTATAAGCCTACTTGTCTCATTTATTCAAAAAATTCTGAACCGTGTCAACCGCTTCTTTTTTGGCTTTTTCCAATTCATCGTTTAGGATAATATGGTCGAATTCCTTGTCACGAGCCAATTCTATGGTGGCTTTATCTACTCTAACTTGAATTTTTTCTGGCGTTTCGGTTCCTCTACCTTCTAGCCTTGCTCTTAAAGCTGCTACACTTGGTGGTTTCACGAAAATAGCCAAAGCCTGATCGCCAAAATACTTTTTAAGGTTGAGCCCACCAACAACATCTACGTCGAAAATTACGGCATTGCCTTCGGCCCAAATTCTCTCAATCTCAGCTTTCAAAGTTCCATAACTGGTGCCTTTGTAAACTTCTTCCCATTCTATGAAATCGCCATTTTTAGCGCGTTCATCAAACTTGGCTTGCGAAAGAAAGTAGTAATCTTTGGCATCTTCTTCGTCGCCTCTGGCTGGCCTACTAGTGGCCGAAATAGAAAATGCTAAGGGCAATTTTTGCGACAATAAATGCTTTACCAAAGTGGTTTTTCCTGATCCCGATGGTGCTGAAAATATGATGGCCTTATTGTGTTTCATTTAAAGCGTATTCAGTACTTGTTCTTTAATTTTCTCTAATTCATCCTTCATTTGCACCACTTTTTTCTGAATCTCATTCAGGTTGGCTTTGCTGCCAATGGTGTTGATTTCACGACCCATTTCTTGAGCAATGAAACCCAGTTTTTTGCCTTGATACTCTTCGTTTTCCATGGTTTCCATGAAGTATTTGCAATGTTGAGTAAGGCGTTGGATTTCTTCGTTTAGGTCGAGTTTTTCTAGATAATAAATCAACTCTTGTTCGAATCTGTTTTCGTCGATCTCGGTTTTTAAATCTTTTAAAGCCGAACGCAATTTTTCGAGCAAAGCGCCTTTTCTTTCGGGCACATATTGTACGATGTCCTGCAAGCTACTTTCTATCGATTGCACTCTAATTTTGAAATCTTCCTCTAGGGCACTTCCTTCTTCTTTTCTAAAAACATTGAAGGTGTCGCAAGCTTGCAAAATCATGCCTTTTACAAAATCAATTTCATCTTGACTTGGCTCTAATCTATCGCTTTGAGTCGTTTCTGGCAGTTTCAAAATGGTATCCAACCAACTGTTAGAATTCAGTTCAGGAATATCGTTTTGTAAGGCACCCAATTCGTTGTAATAGGCTTTGATAAGCTCGGTATTGAAACTGATCTTTTTTTGATTTTCGAGGTCTTCGTAATACACCGAACAGTCGATCTTACCACGTTGCAAAGCTTGACCAAGCATTTTTCTCCAACTCAATTCTTCTGACCGAAAAACGGAAGGTGTCTTTAGGTTTAGATCCAAACCTTTGCTGTTCAAACTTCTTATTTCTATGGTATATTGGCGACTCCCAAATTGGGCTTGTGCCTTACCATAACCTGTCATAGAATATATCATTCAGTCTCTTTTAATTTTGTTTTATTCGGTCTACTTACTAAGTATACACCTAGAAAAATACACAAAGCCAAGATAATCTTGCGCAAGCTAAAATCATCGGCATAATTTTCATTCATTCCGTAATGGAAACCTACGATGGCTACCAAGGATGAAATAACGGGTTGAAAATAAATGTAGCTACTTGTAACTGTAGGGCTAACATACTTAAGTGCAAACAAATTTAACACATAAGTAAGTACCGTTACTCCAATTACAACAAAGGCCAATGCATAATAGTTACCGGCAGTCCAAATAGACCAATCGACGTCTATAAACTGATTCCACCCAAAAGGAATAACAAACAAGGACCCAAAAAAGAACACCATGCTGATGACCAATATTGGGCTGTATTTTTTCATCAATGGTTTTACCAATACAAGATACAAGCCATACGACATGGCATTGAAAAACACCATCAAATCGCCTATCCAACTGCTGCCTTTTCCTAAGGTTTTATTGGTCAAGATAAAGAGTACTGCTGCAGTGCAACCAATAATTACGCCCGCTATTTTTACCGTTGTAAGTCGTTCTTTTAAGATGATGGCACTCAACACCAAAACCAATATGGGCGAAGACACCATGATGATGCTGGCGTTGATAGGTGAACCAATACTCAAGCCATTGAAAAACATCAATTGATTGGCCGCAACACCAAACAAACCACAAAATATCAAGCGGATAATGTCTTTCTTATCCCGAATCATTTCTTGTTTTAAGGCAATTCGCACCAACTGAAAAACAACAACTGCAGAAATAACACGAATAAAAATAAAACCTGAAGGGCCTATTTTATCGGGCATCAAACCTTTTGCTATGACATAATTGGCTCCATAGATTAGGTTGACTATGAGCAAACCCAAATGCGCCCAAACTTTATTGCTCATTCGCTAAGAACGCCTGCATAGCGTCAACCGTTTTTTTGGCGTTGCCTACAAAAATATCGTCGGTACTAAGTAGTACTGGCCGTTTAAGAAAAGTATACTCTTCCATAATGTAGTATTTGTAGTCCTTTTCTGAAAGGGTCTTTTCGCCCAAGCCCAAGGCTTTGTATTTCATTGCTCTTCGAGAAAATAACGCTTCGTACGAACCCGCCAAACGAGCCATTTCGTCCACCTCTGCTTCCGAAATTCCTTCGCTTTTTATTTCTCGCAATTCAAATCCGTCCTTATTATCTAAAGAATCAAGTATCTTTTTGCACGTATTGCAAGTAGCTAGGTAAAAAATCTTCTTCATTGGGAAGTAAATGTCCGCCAAAGTTAAAATATTTGCAGGGCACCTATGAGCACAAAGAAAAAGAAAGAAAGCAGCAAACTGAGTATTCATAAAATATGGATTCCCATACTTATTGGATTGGCTTTTACGGCCTACTTGATGAACAAAAACTTGAATGGCTTTAGTTTTTCGAAATCGGATGTAGGGGCTTATGCATGGGTAGATGAGAATGCCGATAAAGTGGTTGCTAAAAGTGAACTTATCCCTTTTGATGCTTCTACTCACACTGGTTTAGATCGATATGATCTAATTAAAAATGCAGATATTTTATCGGCAACAAAGTTGACCTGGTCCATGGCCATTTTCCTTTTCTTAGGCTTTGTTTTGGTTATTCTCCGCGATGTGGGTTACATGTGGCGTTTGCGCATATTATCAGACAAATCTTTGAGCTGGAAAAGCTGTTTTAGAAGCATCATGCTTTGGGAGTTTTCTTCGGCCGTAACGCCATCCGTAGTTGGAGGTTCTGGCGTAGCCATTTTTATACTCAACAAAGAAGGATTGAAGCTGGGTACCAGTACCGCTGTGGTAATGATTACCGCCTTGATGGATGAGTTGTTTTATGTCCTGATGGTGCCTTTGGTTATAGCCATTGTAGGGGTAGACAATCTATTTCCTGTTCAACTAGAAAAAGCCATTTTTGGTATCACACTAAACACCGAGGCCCTGTTTTGGGTGGGTTATGGTTTTTTGGTATTGCTAACCATCTTCATCTTATTTGCCATTTTATTCTTCCCGTCCACATTAAGAAACGTTTTGTTCCGAATTTTCTCTTTGCCTTTATTGCGCCGTTGGAGAATGAAAGTGGGGAAAATGGGTAACGATTTGGTGTTGACCAGTAAAAAAATGAAAGGCAAACCCATCAGTTTTTGGTTGAAAGGCTTTTTGGCTACCATTTTGAGCTGGACAAGTCGTTATTGGGTTGTGAATTTTTTGATTTTGGCTTTCGGTCCTTTGAACGAACACTTTATGGTGTATGCTAGGCAATTGGTTATGTGGGTTATCATGCTCATTAGCCCTACACCAGGCGGAGCAGGAATTGCTGAAATTGCATTTACAGGCTTCTTGTCTGAATTCACGCCACTTGGATATGCTGCTGTTTTGGCCATACTTTGGCGATTGTTCACCTATTATCCTTACCTCATAATGGGGGCTATTATTCTCCCAAATTGGCTTCGAAAGAAAGACAGCTCGACGAATTAATTACCTTTAAATTTCAAACAATTTCTACCATGAAATTTGCAACAAAGGCCATACATCAAGGTGTTGAGCCCGACAGCGCTACCGGCGCAATCATGACCCCAATTTATCAGACATCTACTTATGTACAAAGTGAAGTTGGTGTACATAAAGGATATGAATACAGTCGGTCTAAAAACCCCACCAGAAAAGCCTTAGAAGACAATATTGCCGCCATAGAAAACGGACAATTCGGACTGGCTTTTGGTAGCGGCATGGCAGCAATTGATTGTGTTTTAAAAACGCTGAAACCCGGAGATGAAGTCATAACTAGCAACGATCTTTACGGTGGAACCTACCGATTGTTCACAACCATTTTTACTCAATTCGGAATAAAATTCACCTTCATGCCTTTCCATGATTTAGAAGCTGTATCAGCGGCTATTTCATCGAACACAAAAATGGTGTGGATAGAAACCCCTACCAACCCAACTTTAACCATAGTTGATATTGAGTCGCTAGCCAAGATAACCAAGCAAAAAGGTACAATGCTAGCGGTAGACAACACTTTTGCCAGTCCTTTTTTACAAAATCCATTGGATTTGGGGGCCGACCTAGTTATGCATTCAGCCACTAAATATTTAGCGGGTCACTCGGATGTTGTAATGGGGGCTTTGGTTGTAAACAATACCGAATTGGCCAACAATTTATACCGCATTCAAAACAGTTCGGGAGCTATATGTGGGCCAATGGATTCGTTTTTAGTCTTGCGCGGCATAAAGACACTGCACCTAAGAATGCAGCGACACAGCGAAAATGCCATGAAAATTGCTCAATATTTAAAGCAACACCCTTTGGTTGGAAAAGTATATTACCCCGGTTTGGAAGATCATCCAGGTCATGCCATAGCCAAAAAACAAATGCGTGATTTTAGTGGAATGTTATCTTTCGACCTTAAGTCTGATGACTTAGAAATGACCAAAAAAATAGTAGCCAACACAAAACTCTTTTACCTTGCCGAATCATTGGGCGGAGTAGAGTCACTTATTGGCCATCCTGCTACCATGACTCACGCCGCCATTCCTAAGGAAGAACGCATTGCCTCGGGCATTAGCGATTCACTCATTAGACTCAGTGTTGGTATAGAAGATGTAGACGATTTAATTGAAGACCTTAAACAAGCTATGAAGCTATGATGAAAACTCGTACCGTTGCCGTAATCGGTTTGGGCCGTTATGGACGAAAAATTATTCAAGAACTCAATAAAAGTAATGTTGAGGTATACGCTATTGACACCAATATAGAACGTGTAAATGCCATAGAAGCTTACTCGGCTGTTGCATTAGATTCTACCGACAAACGAGCATTGCGTTCTCAAGACATCAACAACTTGGATGCGGTTGTAGTAGCTATTGGAGAGAATTTTGAAGCTACGCTCATAACCGTATTGCACCTTATTGAAATGGGCACCAAGCGTATTTTGGTTCGTGTTTCTTCGGCAGAGCAAAACCAAATATTGCAAACCATCAGTAAGGATTTGGACAAAGGCCGAACCAGTATACAGATCATTTACATTGAGGAAGTTATTGCCAATATAGTAGCCGAAAAAATAAAAGATGTAAGTGTAAACAACGTACTGGGCTTGCCCGATGGTTACGAGATTGTAGAACTCAAAGTACCCGAAAAATTACTCGGAAAAGAAGTTAACTCACTCAAAGAAAACCCTTTATTCAAAGACATTAAACTCATTACCGTAAAAAGTGTTGAAGACAATGGGAAAACCAACGATGAAGGAGAAAGTGTTTACCACATTACCAACGAAAGTTCGAACTATATTTTGGCTAAAAATGATTTCATTGTTCTCTTTGGAAAGAACGAAGACATCCACAATTTGGATACAGTAGGCAACTAGATTTACATAAAATACTTATTAAAAAAGGAGCTCACGGGCTCCTTTTTTTGTTTTCAATAACAAGGAAACAACCTTCAAAGGCTACAGAAC